>Ga0207992_1000003_pt1 | contig 204455 bp, 214 predicted proteins | sample ETN02SmetaG_FD_185788 | JGI IMG/M metagenome (GOLD analysis project Ga0207992, IMG submission 185788) | Marine microbial and viral communities from oxygen minimum zone, Eastern Pacific Ocean - ETNP2014F10-02SV255 (SPAdes) (version 2) | ecosystem: Environmental > Aquatic > Marine > Oceanic ...
TCGGAGCAACAGTCGTAGTCGGAGCAACAGTCGTAGTCGGAGCAACAGTCGTAGTCGGAGCAACAGTCGTAGTCGGAGCAACAGTCGTAGTCGGAGCAACAGTCGTAGTCGGAACAGCAGACACAAACTTAGTTTCTTCCTCTTCTCCGCCACAAGCAGAAAAAAGCAACATCAACGTGCAACAAGCTGTGAATAATGAACTTTTCACAATTACCCCCTTGGCGAACTTTAGCTTGGTGGTATAGGCCTACCACAAGGCGGAATCAAAGCCCTAAAATCTTCTGGACGGCCAGATTCCGACTTCTAATAATCTCACTTCTTTCATTCAAGCTGACTCTTTCAGTATTTTCTGGTAGATGCCTGTCGATTTCCTCAAAAGGTAAAACTTTGATTGTCGGCTGAGGAAAATCTCTGGCATGCAACCAGCGACCCATAATTGTCAACTGTGAAAAGCCCGCAGTGTCAAGCCAATTATGAACACCTGGATCTCTAGCTGAAATTATGCAACGGAAAACACCATCAGAATCACATTTTGCCTGAAAACCATTCAATGAGGACTGTCTTCTCCACCAGTCCATTGACTCCCAGTAGATACTTCCAAGTTGAAAACCCCAAAAATGGCAATCTGGTGGTGTTACCTCTAGGAGTGCTGCTTCATTTTGACCGATTTCTATCGAACCCATTCCGTATGAGAGACCTCCATGACCACCCCAGTCACTTTCTTTCGGATTTAAAAATGTGACGGTATTTGGTTCTTTCATGAATGTGCGAATAACTTCATCCCAAAATGTCCCAGCTTCATCAAGCCATTTGATTAAAAGCTCAGCCTTATCAACTATGACTTCAGGTTTTTCAGGCGGAGGTGGGTATTGGGCGTTTATTTTTTCAATTGACAGTTCTGCTTTTTGCTCATTTTCCCAGTCATAAAAAAACTGCCTTACGCAAACTGATTCGGCATCTGGGGCAAGTTGTATCCAATTATGTTTATTGTCATCAGGAGGTGGTTCCGGACTGAGAATTATTTCCACGCTTCCATCTGGTTCAGTCTGCATGTCAACAAATCCTAAGTTCCCGGTTCTAACATAATTTGGGGCATTTGCGAAATGTGGAGAATGGATCTCAATGTCGAATTGGTGTGCAGTGCCTCGATTCCCGAAAATACGATAGGTCGAATCACCTTTAATGCATGCAAACGAATACAGGCCGTCCGGAGAGTCAATCCCCCAGGAGTATGACCGATCTGCCCAGCGATCAAAATATGGGTATTCAGGGTCATTTAGCTCCATTGCTAATGTGGCACCTGCTGTCAGGTAACGGGTCATGTACAGCAATCCTGTGGCTCTTTCCAATGATTCAGGATCAGTTGCTTTGTCGTTGTAGACGAGTCGACCTAATCTTTTCCAAGCAAGAATTAGATCTTCAAAAATGTCGCCATTTCTTAATCTTTCTAATTTGTTTTCCATTTTCATTCTCCAGACGGAGTGTTAGCTTCAGTAGCGATTAATGGATTCAAATATTCTTTCACTCCACAAATTTTACCTTCGCGAAACTTCCACAAACCTATGTAGGTATTTTGATATGGCTTGTTGGTAATGGTGGATCTACCTTCGCTGAAATATTCTGCTATTAGTAAATTCGGATCGAGACACTCAAAGATTTCTGTGAGTGTGAGAGTAAATTCAAGTTTGCCCATTTGCGGTTTCAGATAGGCCAGTATTTCATTTATTCCTGTTAGGACTTTGGGTGGTTCGCTATATGGAAGTTCAAGAACCCAGTCCTCTGTGTAAAGACTTGAAAATATTTCACTGTTTCCGGTTCCAATCGAGGAAATTGCAGTTTTTAAAACTTCTATGTTCCGTTCTCGAACTTCTTTTTCATTCAATGATCTCACCGCTTTCCAACCAAACTCTTTCACTTTTAGAAAGTTTTATTTCAGCGGAAGCGACGTTATGGAAAGCTTCCGTTTTACTACGTGAAGCACACAGTGCGTGTGTTGGAAAATCTGCATTCAGAACCCAAGAAACTGCTACCTGTTCAAGCGTGCAGTCTTTCTTTGCGGCTAATCCAATTGCGCGTTTACGTCTCAACCAGTTCGTATCAGAATGGTAACACCGAGCTGTCTCGGCCTGCACTCGAGTGTTTGGCGTCTGCATAGTTCCAAGGTCTACTGAAGAGGTCAAATAGCCACCGGCCAAAGTTGACCATGCCAAAACTGGAATCTGGTTCTCTTTTAACCATTCCCTGTCGTCTTGTGCTCTGTCTCCTGCAATGGTCGTTACTGCTTCCCATGGAGGTTGTTCTTGGGTAACTAAAGACAAGTGTGGGCTGAAAACTTCAGGTTTAACCCAAGAATTTTTCTTTGATGCTTCTAAAGCATTTGATAGTCGTTTGATGCTCCAGTTGGACACTCCCCATGCTTCTATTAAACCGGCAGCAACTTGTTTGTCTGCTGCGTCTACGAGTTCATCAAGTGGCACTTCTTCATTGTCGCGGTGAAAGAGCCAGAGATCTAAACGGTCGGTTCTCATACGATCCAATGTTTTTTCTATATCTTCTCCGACACATTCTGGTAGGACGCGAGACTCTTCCCAATTAGGGGGTCCTGGGTGGCAACCTTTACCAATAACAATGACCTTGTCGCGGACATTTCTCTCATTAATCCATCTTCCTAACCGTTCATCACAATTACCGTCCTGATCCGCATACACAAGTCCTGTGTCGAAAGCATTTATGCCTACATCCATTACATCATCAAGCAAATTTTCCCAATGCGAAACAGTTTCATCTCCGAAAAGAGTTGTGGCACCTTGAATGATTTGAGACATGGGAATTCGAATTCCTGGAATTTCTCTATATTCCATCATGCTCCTCATCGTCTGCCGGATAGCTAACACCAATTTCAGACCGGATACTGTCCATTAATTGAATCATTGAAAGAGAGCACTTCCATGAAACTTTTGGACTCTGTGTTAACCCTTCTGATAAGCATCTATCCACTTCACGGATTTGATATTCGAATCCATTTATCTCATGCGGTCTAAAGATCTCTCTTTTCTCCGAGCCTTTTGTGGTAAAAGCTTTCTGAGCGCACCAAAAAGAAGGTATTTCGATCGATCCCGATTCTCCAAGAATGGTTGCTCCGTTGGGTAAGGAAAGATTAATGGCTGAACCAAGTGTCGCTAGAGCTGAATTTTGGAATTGCAATGTAATAGCAATATGCGCATCTACACCGTCTGGCGAAAGTTCAGCTAATGAGGAAATTTTCTCTGGCGTAGTTTCATATATCAAATCTGCAAGTGTTAAAGGATAAATGCCAACGTCTAATAGGCTTCCTCCTGCAAGTTTGGGGTTCCATAAACGCGATTCAGGATCGTAGGGCGAATTGAAACCTAGGGAAGCGTCAACAAGTTTTGGTTCGCCGATCAGACCTTTTTTAATCCAATCGATGACTTCTTCATAAATCGGCAAATGTCTGGTCCACATTGCTTCCATCAGGAAAGTGTTGCTTTCTTTTGCTGCGTTAACCATCTTTTCGGCTTGTCTATGATTCACAGCCAAAGGTTTCTCACAGAGAACAGGCACTCCTTTTTCTAAAAGAGTTGTGGCTCCATCGCAGTGTCCGGTGTGGGGTGTTGCTATATAAGCAGCGTCCACTCCTTCTGAAAGAAGAAGTAAATCTTCTCCTGAGTTCTCTATTCCGTTTTTATTCGCAAATATTGAAGCTCTTTCAGAATTTCGTCCTGCAACAGCGACAATCTCATGACCTGTTCCACGTGCGGCTTCTATGAAATTCGCAGTTATTTTTCCATGACCGACTATTAACCAACGCACTTGATTTGATTACTACAGTATGACCACGGAACGAAGAACCTCTCCACGTTCCATTTTGTGAAAGGCTTCTTCTACTTCATCTAACTCAATTGTTTCTGAAACAAAACGGTCAAGCTCAAGACGACCCTGTAGATAAAGATCGATAAGCATGGGAAAATCACGTGAAGGCAAGCAGTCTCCATACCAGGAAGATTTCAAGGTTCCGCCTCTGCCGAAAATTTCAATCATAGGAAGTTCGATTTTCATTTCAGGATTTGGAACCCCAACTAGTACAACTGTTCCTGCAAGGTCACGAGAATAAAAAGCTTGTTCATAAGTAATTGGGAGACCTATAGCTTCTATCGCTACATCAACTCCATTACCATCTGTTATTTCTCTGATAGCTTCCACTGGATCAACTTTTGATGAATCAATAGTGTGAGTAGCTCCAAATTCTTTGGCCCATTCAAGTTTTGTCGAATCTATATCAACAGCGATTATGGTATGGGCTCCTGCTAAGCGCGAACCTTCAATTGCAGCATCACCTACACCTCCGCAACCAAAAACTGCAACTGAATCTCCTCGGCTAACTTGCCCAGTATTCATTGCGGCTCCTAAGCCTGCCATAACCCCACAACCTATAAGTCCTGCAACTTCGGGTTTGGCTTCAGGGTTTACTTTTGTAGCTTGTCCTGCTGCAACAAGAGTTTTCTCAGCAAACGCTCCGATGCCCAAAGCTGGAGAAAGTTCCTTGCCATCGAGTTTCATTTTTTGCGTTGCGTTATGAGTTGAAAAACAATTCCATGGTCGCCCTCTTCGGCAAGATCTGCAATGTCCACATACTGCTCGCCAGTTGAGGATTACAAAATCGCCTGGAATTAAGTCAGTGACACCTTCACCAACTTCTTCTACGAGGCCGGCAGCTTCATGACCCAGCAGAAATGGAAACTCGTCATTGATAGCTCCTTCCCTGTAATGTAAATCCGTGTGGCAGACTCCACATGCTTTCACATCAATGAGAACCTCTCCTGGGCCAGGATTGGGAATTTCAATCGTTTCGATTGAAACAGGCTCTCCTTTACTTTTAGCAACAACCCCTTTTACTTGATGTGTCATTACAAGACCCCTTAATAATTCCTTTCACAAAAACTACACCCACTGGTGTGGAGCTTCCCAAATCAGCTCATTGAAAAATCTTTCGGATTTGATCTATATTTCAAACCTGTAAATATTTGTTTTTCGTTGAACGAAACCTAAACGACTGTAAAGACGATTTGCAGCTTCACGCGACGGCCGTGAAGTTAAATCCACAGTTTTAGCTCCAAGTCGTCTAGCAATGTTTATTGCCTCTTGATTTAAAGCTTCTCCGATACCTGTATTTCGATAGTTTTCATCAACGACAACATCTTCAATCCAGGCTCTTTTACCAGTTGGGATGCTAAAAGTAATCAAAGTTAATGAGCCGACTATTACCCCATCAATAAAAGCGGCAATAAGGATTGAGGAGTCAGAAGCCACTATCTCTTCCAAAGCTGAACGATCTGGGGGTGGATTAGAGTTTGACAACTGCGGGATCAAACGGTTCATTGCCGCAATGAGCTCCGCGTCAACTTTTGCTATTTCTTGAATTTCAATATTTTTTTCAGTCATCTGATACAAGCTTAGATTACAAATGTTAGGTCGCGCGCGAGCTCATATCCGATAGCCTCCGTTTCAATGGCTTCAAAATTTATCCAATGGAAAAATGAGGAACTTCTGGAAGATCTCAATAGTCCTGTATTAATAGCTGCTTTTGAAGGTTGGAATGATGCAGGTGAAGCCGCCACAAGTGCGGTGAAATACTTCCAAGACCGTTTCAGTGCAGTAAAAATCGGAACTATTGAATCGGAAGAATTTTTTGACTTCACTATTTCTCGTCCTGTAATTGAAATTCCTGATGAGCAACGCGAAATAATCTGGCCAGCGACAGAAATATATGTAGCTAAAATGTTTGACTCTGAACATGACCTAGTAATTATTGGCGGGCATGAACCACAACTTCGCTGGCGAACATTCACAGATCAAATAATAGAAATTGCTTCAATAACCGAGAGCCACATGGTGGTGACTCTAGGTTCACTTCTAACTGACATACCCCATAGTAGACCTGTAAAAGTTTTTGGATCCTCGGATGATTCTGATCTAGCACAGAGACTAAATCTTCCACCTTCTACATATGAAGGGCCGACAGGAATAGTAGGAGTTATAAACAGTGTTCTACGTGAAAAAGGAATACCTAGTATGTCGTTATGGGCTGGTGTCCCTTCTTATGTTTCAGGGGCAACCTCTCCTAAAGCAGCTCTTGCATTAGTTGAAAGATTGGCAGAGGTGCTTCAAATAGGAATTACCTGTACCGATTTGGAAATAGCTTCCGCAGCCTACGAAAGACAAATAAATGAACTAATTGCAGAAGACATGGATACGACTGAATATGTTAATCAGCTTGAAGAAGATTTCGATAATAAATCAGAAGTTGACGAACAGGAGGGTAATCCCGAATTGTTGGTTAGCGAAGTTGAAGACTTTCTTAGAAATCAGACTGGACAAACATAAAACTTTTAGAAGTCGGGGAAAACCTCTGAAAGCGATTTTTTATCATTCTCGTCTAACCAAACTGGGTCACGAGGCTCATCGAACATTACTTCTACATTTTCACCTCTGATGGCTGCAAATGCATGCGAAGCCCAGCGTTGTGGTGAAACTGTTCCTTCAGGTAACGAATCTTCACTGAAAAACCCAACATCATGACACTCTAAAGGATGAGGTTTTAAAACTCCCCCGATCTTTCGACAGAGAAAAACAAGCGAATAAAGAGGTATTCCGGTGAAACCCAATCTCATACCGTCAAGGATCGCAATAGGTTTAATGACTTCACATTCGATACCAGTCTCTTCTGCTACCTCCTTAACCACCACTTCCGACGCTGAATAGCCAATATCAGCCCAGCCAGTTGGATAAAGCCATCTTCCTGAATCCGCTCTTTGAATAAGCAGAATCTCCCCATCCTCATTTCCAACAACAGCACCAACAGTCACTTTTGGTGTCGCATAACCTGGTGTTCCTTCAATTACTGAATCAAGCCAACTTTCATATAATTCATCAGAAGTTAAACCGTTGCCTTCAGCATGCTGCTTAATATCTGCAGCTACTTTTAGAATCTCCTCATACCTTTCACGCTCATATAAAACTTCGGTGAATCCAAGTCCTGTTCGGGCGATACCTGCAATGGTTTCCGCCCATCTCAATAGATCTTGTTTGGTCGCTGCTTCTGAAGGTGTTTCAGACATACAACCAAGGTAGGGCAATAAAAACGATTCGTCACATAAAAATCTATAAATCAGCTCAGGAACAACACCCAAACTGAAAACGCGATCCCTGCTAATGCCAGAACAGTCATGGTAGCGATTCCGGACCTCTGCAACCGACCGTCGCTGTCACTTGGCAACCGTCGCCGTACTATTTGAAGAAGGCGGTCGGCCCAGGCGACGTCTCTGCTGAGAACACCTAGACCGATAGCGACAACCAACAGACCGGGCCCAGGTAACGGCACCAAAATGACGCCAAGAACTGTTATCAACGATCCCAAAGCGATACGGAAGAGACGGGTGACAGCACCACGGCGAGCTTCTTCCCGAGTTTCTTCGCGGTATCCGGTCTCGAATTCCGCCTCAATCGCCGCTTCTTCGAAACGGTTCTCTTCTTCACTCACCCAGGTGTCCCTTTCCCTTAAGGATCGTCCATCTCAATAGATCCTGTTTGATCGCTACTTCTGAAGGTCTTTCATACATGCAACCAAGTTATGGCAATAAGGATAACTAACCACATGAAAATTTATAAATCAGTCGTTAACCAGCGCAAAACTGCCAATTCAATTTCTTCCAGATGATCGAGGTCTTGGATTTTTCTCCCCTTCGCATCAAGTACATAAAATGCGTCAACAACATCTGAACCAAGAGTTTGAACTCGAGCCCTAACAATGTTCAGATCAAGTTCAGCGAAAGCTCTTGTAATACGATAAAGAACCCCAACACCATCAGGGCAACTCACCTCTAGAACTGTCGCAAAGTCAGAAGTCAAGTTATCTACTTCAACTTTCGGTTCGAAAGGTTTTGCACTAGTAGAAGCCGAAATATAAATCCGCGAACGTTCACCAAGCCGAACTGCTAGATCCAGTCGGCCATCTAATGCAAGTTGCACCTGTTGGGAAATCTCTTCCCATTTCGGAAGATCATACGATTTTTCAGCGACTGAAAAAACCGATAGAGCTCTCCCATCTTCTGAAAATGCGTCTGCACCTATCACGTCATGTCCATTGAGTGCCAGAACACCTGCAATTTTTGAAAATACACCAGGCCTATCATTGGTTATTACAGTTAATTCAAATTGATCACCCGAGAAAACTTCCTCCCCAGTAAACATTACGTCAAGTTGTTTTTGACTAGGGAAACCAGCTTCAACAACATCATCAATGTCACCACCAGATAAAACATGCTGTACACGTGCTACCAATTCCCTGACAAGACCAGCTTTCCAAGTGCTCCAAGCGGAGGATCCTGTAGCAATAGAATCAGCTTCTGTAAGCGCATCTAAAAGAGAAAGAAGAGAAAGAGTTTTTACCGCACTTGCAACAGATTTAATTGTCCCATCGTCATCAAGATCACGCCTTGTAGCTACATCTGGCAAAAGAAGATGATGTTCAACCATGCCAACCAACAACTCAACATCATTATTTTCATAGCCCATTCTTTTGGCAATACTCTCAACTAGCTCCACTCCTACTTCTGTATGATCACCTGGGTAACCTTTACCAATATCATGGAGCAGAGCGCCTAAAACTAATAGGTCTGGTCTAGCTACAGTTGTCGTTAATCCCGCAGCCACTGAAACTGTTTCTAACAGGTGACGATCAACTGTAAACCTGTGATAGGCGTTTCGCTGGGGTTTTGAACGGCAAGATTCCCACTCGGGAATAAGGTGTGCGAATAATCCGTACTGGTCTAAATCTTCAATTATTGGAACTGCATCAGGACCGGACATTAAAAGTTCAATTAATAACTCCCTTGCTTCTTCGGGCCAAATCTGCGGCATTTCTGTTTTACTTTCTGCCAGCTTTTCCAAAGAAGCTCTCTCCAAATAGGCGCCACATTTTGTCGCAGCAACAGCCGCTCGTAAAGGCAAAAATGGATCCGTCATATCAGCTTTTTGTGTCAGTCCTAATCGACCGGTATCTAAATCAAGATCTGAAGCAATCCCTCTGTTCCGTAACCTACTTAGAGATTTCCTTATAGGTCTTGACTGTCTAATCCTTTCAATGCGTCTTGCCGCACCGTCTCCTGTCCATGTAATTACTCTTGCTGCATTTGCAACAGCACCCATCAATTCGTCAGCATTTTTATATTTCAGCTGTTCAGCTACCTCGTCCTGGAGCTCTAACAAAAGTCGATCTGAGCGTTTTCCAGTTACCCTGTGTAATTCCACACGAACAGATAAGAGTGTTTCCACCGCATCGAGAAGGACCCTTGATTCAGAGGTAATCAAAATTGGTTCTGCAATCTCCATCCATTGCAAAATATGCGCATCTCTTAATCCGCCCCTTCCTTGCTTCAATTCAGGTTCTAAAAGGAAAGCAACTTCCCCGTATTGCTTGTAACGGTCTTCGACTGTCGATCCAAGCTCTTTCAAATATTTATGGAATCTTTCAATCCATTGCTCTTGAGCTTTTTCAGCTAATACATCAACAATCTCTTTGTCTCCAGCGATAGCTCGTGATGAAAGTAAACTCGTTGCTATTTCAAGGCTTAATTCTGCAAGATTAAGAATCTCATCTTGTGTACCTACTTGATGTCCAAGTTTTAATCCTGCATCCCACAATGGGTACCAAATTTTTTCGGCTATAGGTAGAACATCAACTGATTGATCATGTATCAATAAAACATCAATATCACTGCCTGGGCATAGTTCTTTTCTTCCATACCCTCCTATCGCGCAAACAGCTATCTCAGATGGAGAACCTGCCGTTTCAAAAATCTCTTCTATGAATTGATCTATCCGTTTTGTTAGATCTGCGCAAAAAACTGAGCCTGTAGTGGAACCTTCCGAAAGCAGGTCATCAATAAAGAGACCTTTCATTTATTGAAAGTTCTAATCGTTATAAGCCGATTCTGCATGTAAAGCTCGATCCAAACCAATTTGCTCAATCTCACTTTCAACTCTAAGCCCAATTGTGGCATCAATGATTTTTACTATTACCAAAGTGGCAATAAAAGATAAACCAATCACTGACAGCATCGCCACTATCTGATCGAGGAGCAGTTCCACGCCTCCACCAAAAAACAGTCCGTCATCAAAATCTCCTCCCGGAATTGCACTCGAATCAGCGAAAAGCCCGAGCAAGAGTCCTCCTGTTAGTCCTCCTACACCATGTATGCCGACTACATCCAGACTGTCATCATAACCAAAGCGGTTTTTCAGCGAAATGGCAAAATAACAGACTGCCCCTGCAACAAGACCAAATACTATACTCGCCAATCCGCCTACGAATCCTGCAGCAGGTGTAATAGCCACGAGCCCGGCGACGATTCCTGATGCCATACCCAAAGAAGTAGCATGTCCGCCTTTCAATTTTTCTACTATAAGCCAGCCGATCAATCCCGCTGATGCTGCAACAAACGTATTCACAAGAGCTTGGACAGCTTGACCATTTGCAGCTCCTGCAGAACCTGCATTGAATCCAAACCATCCGAACCAAAGAATTGCTGTTCCAATTAAAACCATTGGCATGTTGTGTGGAGGAGACGCTTCTTTAGGCCAACCTCGTCTCTTTCCTAAAACCAATACGAAGGCTAGAGCCGCTACTCCAGAATTTAAATGAATAGCTGTACCTCCAGCAAAATCAAGTGCTCCGTTGCCATCATGCCAACCGCTGTAAACCCAATAAGTCGCAGGACAGTAAACGACCAGTAACCAAATCGGTACGAAAACTACCCAAGCTGAGAATTTTAAACGATCAGCGACTGCTCCAGATATCAAAGCTGGTGTTATTGCAGCGAACGTCATCAGAAAAGCAACAAAAATGAGACTTTCTGAGTCACCATTGAGTCCCTTCAAACCAATGGAATCGAAACTCCCTATCCATTCTCCCCCAAAGAAGCCACTCCCATCGGGAGTATTTCCGATTGAATAACCTAGGAGTACCCAGACGATTGGGACTATACCTACACAGTACATGTTCATCATGAACATATTCAGAACGTTTTTACTCCTTGTCATACCTCCATAAAAAAGTGCTAAACCAGGAATCATGAAAACAACTAAGGCGGTTGATATCAGCATCCATGCGTAATCTCCGGAATCCATTTGTGACCTCCTTTTCAAACAAAAAACATAAAGTTGAAAAAAGAATACTTCGAACTTCTCAGCTGAATCGCAAGAAAACGTGTTTTAATACACAGTTAGTTCAGTTTTAATACGCCGTTAACAAGAGAGTCGAAATCGCGGAAAAACTTCGATCTTGGTAACACTTTTTCGCAACCGGCTTGTTCAGCTGCAGTAATAATTTCTTTGTCTATATGAGAAACAAAACCTAAAATTTTAGAATCGATTTTATGTAAAATCTCCAAAACTTCTGATTTAGACAAGTCAATTACTACAAGGTCAACTTCTGCATCAATCAGTTCAGAGACTTCTTTAACGAAACAGATGTCTGGCATCGCCAAACGTAATTTTGACTGATCCATTAAATCAGGAACAAACGCTACAACTGAGACCGGATTAGATGTTATTTCGTCAAGACCGCATTCAATAATGAAATCTTCATCCATTCGCCAAACGACCCAAAGCATCGTCAATATCAGAAACTATCCCAGTGTAAAAGGGGCCAAAATCTGCGTAAACAGCTGAGGCTTCATCGAAACGCATCGTGTAAACGACTTCTTTGAGATCATCAGGGCGTTCTGCAAATAACGTCACTCCCCACTCGTAGTCATCAACACCAGTAGATCCGGTCACTACCTGCAAAACACGGCCGGCAAAATTTCTACCTGAGCGTCCATGCTCATGCATTTGAGCTGATCGCTGTTCATAAGGAAGCGTGTACCAATTTGCCTCAGGATCACGCCGTTTAGACATCGGGTAAAAGCACCAAGCTGTTTTATTCTCAGGAGGAAGCGTTGGGTAAAGACGGGCTTGCTTCATTTCTTCTGGAACGCCTGCTGCATATTCAGAGATTTCTGTTAATGAAAAATAGCTATCTACTACTTTTAAGCCAGCAGAATCTATTGAGCTTTGGAAGTCACGTAGATCCCAAAGATCTTCTCCTAAGACCATCAAAGCCAAATCTGCTTTATGACCCAGCATGACTGCAACAACAACTTGTAGACCTTTGTCGAGAGTTTCTGAAACCGTTTTTTTAACTTTTTCTGAATCTACTGAACTTTGATACTTGCAGAAGAGATGCAGTACTCCTAGTCCTTCTGATGGTTTCAATGATAAATCCATCCTTAGAGTCTACGGAAACTAGCTGAATCTAGCTCTAAGAATAAAGATTGATCCGGTTCTCACGAGCGAAACCACCTAGTTGTAATCCTGCTGCCTTAGCGGTCTCCACCGCGAGCGCTGAGGGACCACTAACAGCAATCAAACAAGCGAAACCTGCAGCCCAAGCTTTCTGAACCATCTCAAAAGATGCTCTACCACTCACCCAAAGACCCATCTCGTTTGCTGGTAGGGAATCCCCCAAATACAGGTGTCCTACAATCTTGTCAACGGCATTATGTCGACCTATATCTTCACGAATGGCAATGCTTCTGCCAGATCGGTCAAAAGCCATTGCTGCATGCACGGCGCCAGTTGCTCCAAACAAGTCTTGTTCTTTTTGGATATTATCAGCGACAGAAGTAAGAGTCTCTATGTCAAAAGCTTCTGAAATCAAAGGTTCTAAAGAGTTCACGAGATTTTCAATAGCTTCGACTCCACAAATTCCACATGACGACGAAGCGGGTCCAAGTCGCGAAACCGGTTTCGGACCAAGGCCATTTGTGTCTACAGTTACATCATTAAATTCTGCCTCTGATGCACTTGACTGTCCGCAATATCGAATCGATTTAATCTTTGCCTCATGAAGTAGCCCTTCAGTAAGACAAAACCCTGCTGCAAGTTCAAAATCATTTCCCGGAGTCCGCATTGTGGTACCTATGAGTTCTCCATCAAGTCGAATAGAGATCGGCTCTTCAACGATCACTTCATCTGGAACCCGCTGTCTTTCTCCAGATTCTATTTTTTCGGTAAAAACTTTGACTGTCCTGCCGCGAGCGGTCACGATTTTCCTCCAAATAGATAGCAGTCTTTAAATAAACACTATTGTCAAAAAACCCATAAAATCACTTTTTTATCTGTCTTTGACAAACAAAAGGTCGCGTTTCAAAGCTATTCTCTATCAAATTGCTCATATTCCGTTTTTAAGCTGAAGATCTCAAAGCAGAGGGGGAAAATGAATAGAAACGTAATCATCACATGTGCAATAACTGGTGCAGGTGACACAGCAGACAAGAGTGAGCACGTACCAGTGACTCCTGAACAGATAGCAGATTCTGCGCTAGAAGCTGCAGAAGCAGGTGCCGCAATTGTCCATTGTCATGTTAGGGATCCAGAAACTGGGAAAGGGTCAAGAAATCCGGACTACTACGAAGAAGTAGTTAACAGAATAAGGAAAAAAGATAGTCAAGTAATCATAAATTTAACCGCTGGGATGGGTGGAGATTTGGTTATCGGTCCTGACAGCGACCCAATGAATTTTGGAGAAGGAACAGATCTTGTGGGGGCGCAAGAAAGACTACAGCATGTAGAAAGAATACGACCTGATATTTGTTCACTGGACTGCGGCTCACTTAACTTTGGTGACACTAATGAGGTTTACGTCTCAACTCCAGAGATGCTCAGAGAAATGACCCAAAAAGTTAGGAGTCTGGGTGTCCGTCCTGAACTAGAAATTTTTGATACCGGAAATCTTTGGTTTGCTGAGACAATGATCTCTGAAGGTCTACTTGATCCTCCTTTCTGGATCCAACTGTGTCTCTCCATCCCGTACGGAACGCCTATGGATATTGGAATCCTTTATGCAATGGTTAATCGACTACCAGAAGGTACAGAATTTACTTCTTTTGGTTTAGGAGCTATGCAAATACCGATGGTCGCACAATCAGTCATGCTTGGAGGTCATGTCAGAGTTGGACTTGAAGACAATTTATACCTCGAAAAAGGTGTGCTGGCTACAAACGCCGATCTGGTTAGAAAAGCTGTAAAGATAATCGAACTAATGGGAGCTTCAATCCAGTCACCAAAAGAAGCTCGAGAAACACTGAACCTAAAATGATAATGTTGTCATTTTCAAAAATTTCTGATGAGTGAATCAATCGCCTGTATTGGCATGGGTGTAATAGGTTGCGGTTGGGCTTCCCATTTCTCTAGTCAAGGAATCAAGGTGCATGCTTGGGATCCTGACTCAAAATCAGAAGATTTATTTAAAAGAACAGTTGAACAGGCTTGGCCATCAATGGAAAAACTGGGTCTAGCAAATGGAGCCTCTCCAGATCTTGTGGTCTTCCATAAAAAAATCGAAGAAGCTGTTGAAAACTGTTCATTAGTTCAAGAAAGCTCTCCCGAACGACTTGAATTAAAACAAGAACTTCTTTCTACTATTGATAAAGCTTGTTCCACCGATTGCGTAATAGCATCATCAACCTCAGGTTATTTAGTCAGTGACCTGGCCTTAAATTGTTCGGTCGCACCGGAACGTGTTGTCGTGGGACATCCATTTAACCCTGTTTATCTTCTGCCACTCGTGGAGCTTGTGGCAGGACCTCAAACATCGGTATCTGCTATGGATAGAGCTGAAGATATTTATTCGAATTCCGGGAAAACAGTGTTGCGTCTCGAGAAAGAAATTGACGGTTTTATAGCTGACCGACTTCAAGAAGCAATGTGGCGTGAAGCCCTCCATATGGTAGCTAACGGAGAGGCAACCGTGGAACAATTGGATCTGTCCATAACTGCCGGACCCGGACTGAGGTGGGCTTTAATGGGGCCGATGCTTACATTTCATTTAGCCGGAGGTGAAGGTGGTATGGCTCATATGCTTGACCATTTCGGACCTTCACTCCAATCACCTTGGACCAGATTAAAGGCTCCAGAATTAACAGAACATCTTAGAAATGCAGTTGTGGATGGTTGCTCAGAAGAAGCAGCTGGCAGATCTGTAGCCGACTTGGTAATTGAGCGTGATAAGGGACTTACAGCGATTATCCAAACAATAAATGAACTGAATATTGAAACTTCGAAGAAAGACACGAATAATGAAGGAAGTGATTGAAACAGGAGATTTCGATTTCTATCCGATAGAAAATCACATTATTGATTCTTCTACCGATGGGAAAAAAGTCGAAATTAGATGGGATGACGGCCATCTAAGCAAATTTCACTTTCTTTGGTTAAGAGATAACTGTCCATGTTGCATTCATCCAGACACGCGAGAACCTATCTTCAACGTAGTCTCAATTACAAATGACCTGCTTATTTCATCAGTGTCTGTAACTCAAGAAGGTTTCTTAGAAATCATATGGTCAGGAGAATCGCATACAAGTTACTTCCATCCCGGTTGGCTTCGAGCTCACTGTTTGGATTTATCAAAAAAAACTTTTCCTGATCCTCTTACATGGGATGCAAAAACTAAGAAAGAGCCGGATCGCTTCAATTGGAACGAAATTATTTCCGACCCAGAAATAGAAAGAAACTGGCTCTGTTCACTAATTGAAGCTGGATGTTGTATCACACAAAATGTAGAACCTTCGAAAAATGGTCTGGTCCAAGTCGCAGAACGAATAGGAGTAATTAGAGAAACTAATTTTGGACTTTTCTTTGACGTGGAAGCAAAAATTGGACCGGATACAGCTGCCTATACCGCGATTGAGCTTCCTCCGCATACCGATCTACCTACTCGCGAATATCAACCTGGACTTCAACTGCTTCATTGCATAAAAAATTCTGTGACGGGAGGAGAATCTATTTTGCTTGATGGTTTTCGTGTAGCTGAAGAAATTCGCTTACAAGAACCTGAAATCTTTGAATTACTTACTTCGGTTCCTTGGGACTTTGGTAATCGCAGCACCATTACTGATTATCGTTGGAAAACTCCAATGATTCATTTAGATAAAGATGGAAAAATCGAAGAAGTTAGAGTTGGTAACTTCTTACGTGTTCCTTTGCAAGTTGATTTCGATCTTATAGAGCCCATGTATAAGGCATATCAATTGTTCGAAACACTTAATCAAGATGACCGTTTTAAATTACGTTTTCGATTAGAGCCTGGTGAGTGTCTAATTTTTGATAATCGCCGAGTATTGCATGCTAGAGATTCGTTTGATTCTTCTACTGGCGAAAGACACCTTTATGGCTGCTACATAGAACGTGATGAACTTTGGTCTTCTATCCGAATGATTGAACGGAGAAATAGACAAAAAATAATCAATTCTTCTTCGAATGAGTAATACTAACATTAGGTTAATTTGATCTAGATGGGGAAACCATGACTGAACGTCTTACTGTGCCGAGAATTAAAGAAAATGGAAAGCTTCGTGAATGCACCTGGGAGGAAGCACTGAACAAAGCCGCTGAAGGTTTTAAATCTGTTATTAATTCACATGGGTCTAATGCCTTTGGAATGTTTAGTTGTTCCAAAACAACCAATGAAGTCAATTACGCAGCACAAAAATTTGCAAGAAAAGTAATCGGTTCAAACAACATCGACAGTTGCAATCGAACTTGACACGCTCCTAGCGTCGTCGGTCTGGCGACAGTGTTTGGAGCAGGAGGAGGGACTTCCTCTTATAAAGAGATTGAAGAGACAGATGCCATTGTTCTTTGGGGTTCAAATGCTCGGGCCGCTCACCCTATATTCTTCCATCATCTTTTAAAGGGATTATCAAACGGTGCTCGGATGTGGACTGTGGATCCTCGGAGAACCGACTCAGCAAAATTTGCTGATGTGTGGTTAGGCATTAACGTCGGCAGTGATATTGCTCTCGCCAACGGCGTAGCTCATGAAATAATTGATGCGGGCTTAGAAAATAAAGAATTTATTGCAAATGCGACTACGGGTTTTGAAAATTTTGCCGCTCACGTTGAATCATGGACCTTAGAAAGAACTTCTGAGATAACTGGTGTACCTGTCGAAGCAATACGTGATCTAGCTCATGGCTATGCAAGTGCTGAAAAAGCTCAGATTATGTGGACTCTGGGTATAACCGAACATCACACGGCAGTTGATAATGTTCTAGCTCTTTGCAATCTGTCTCTTTTGACTGGCCACGTAGGTCGTTGGGGCTCTGGATTGGTGCCATTGAGGGGTCAGAACAATGTTCAAGGTGGCGGTGATATGGGAGCTCTACCTAATAAGCTCGCGGGATTTCAGGATTTGGCTGATGAGGAAATAAGAGTGAAGTTTGAAACTGCCTGGGATTCTAAAATACCACCTGAACCAGGTTGGCATCTCACTGACATGTTTAATGCAATGGGACGAGGCGAACTGCGCGCCTTGTATGTTATCGGTGAAAATCCAGCAGATTCTGATGCCGATGTGAACCATGCACGCGAGGCATTAGAAGGTCTTGACATTCTGGTGGTTCAGGACGTATTTATGACCCGTACAGCTGAAATGGCTGATGTTGTACTGCCTGCTGCACTTGGTTGGGCAGAATCCGATGGAACTGTCACTAACAGTGAACGTCGAGTGCAACGGACTCGAGCAGCCATTAAACCACCGGGTGATGCACGTCAGGAGATTGAAATAATCTCTGACTTGGCTAGACATTTAGGTGATAATAGTTGGGGCCAACCAACAGCTGAAGATCTTTGGGAAGAGCTGCGAACTGTCTCACCTATGCATGCTGGGATGTCTTGGGAAAGAATTGAAAACGAGGGTGGTATCCAATGGCCTTGCCCTGATGAAAACCATCCAGGAACTCCGTTTCTTCATGAGCGACTTTGGAAACAACCAGCCGAGGGACGACTTGCACCATTCTCTTGTGTTGACGATCAACCTCCGATTGAATCGCTGGATGACAATTACCCCTTACGGTTAACCACAGGTAGAGCTTTGGATTCATACAACACAGGAGTTCAAACTGGGAAATACAACTCTCCAATCAGAACTGGAGAAGCTTTAGAAGTCTCTACTGCGGATGCTGAAAAACTCGGTATCTCAACAGGTGAAAAAGTCATAGTCTCATCTCGTCGGGGAAGTATTGAAATGACAGTCGAAATTGATCCTAACCTTCCTTTAGGTCTCGCCTTTACAACCTTTCATTTCCCAGAGTTGGTAGATGTAAACCAATTGACAAATAGTGCTTATGACCTGAAATCAGGCACCGCCGAATTTAAAGCTGCAGCAATCCGTGTGGAGAAAATGATCGATGCCTGATATAAAGTTTGGTACTTCTCTACCTACTGACAGTGAGAAAAAAGCTGTAGATGAGACAATCGAGTCACATGGACCAGTAACTCTGGAGATAACAGAGCGGCTTGTTTATGCTGGCCGGCAACGTACTCAAGAACGTCGACACCTGCTGTTACCAGCTCTTCATGCACTACAACATACTTCCGGTTGGATCAGCCCAGGCGGTCTGGATTACGTCTGTCGTGTCCTGGAAGTCCCACCCGCTGAAGCTTATGGTGTAGCGACTTTCTACCATCTCTTCTCCTCCCAACCCCCGAGCGGAGATCAAATACTCCATGTATGCAATGACATAGCGTGCAGCCTCAATGGAGCTAACGGCCTGATTGATGACCTTAAAAAAGAAGGACACGAAACTAAACCAAGTCCATGTTTAGGCCAATGCGAGCGAGGGCCAGCTGTGTTTGTCCAGCGAATAGCCTCACAAGACACTGTTGTGTTTGACGCTGATCTCGAACAAGTCGATAAATTTTTAACTGAAAATTCAGAAAAAGAATCGATTAAGTTACCACAAGCTGGATCTGATCATTTGCGTCTACTGACTCGAGTTGGAATCGTAGACCCAAATAGTCTTGAAGATTATAAAACTCACGGAGGCTACGATGCCCTTGCCAAAGCTCTTGAAATGGGATCTGAGCGAATAATCGAAGAGATTTCAAAGTCAGGTTTAAGAGGTAGAGGAGGAGCCGCTTTCCCAACAGGAGTCAAATGGAAAGCTGTAGCTGATGAAAAAGGCAGGACACATCATCTAGTTTGCAATGCTGATGAATCAGAGCCAGGAACTTTTAAAGATCGAGTTCTAATGGAGAATGATCCTTTCGCTTTGATCGAATCAATGACTATAGCTGGTCTCGCCATAGGCGCGGAAAAAGGGTGGATTTACATCCGGGGTGAATATCCAATCGCTAGACAACGTTTAACCGAAGCCATTGGAAAAACTAGAAAGTCTGGATTACTCGGAGACGATATTTTAGGTTCCGGCAGAAAATTTGACATTGAGATTAGAAGCGGTGCAGGTGCTTATATTTGCGGTGAGGAAACGGCGTTATTTAACTCAATAGAAGGGTTTAGGGGGGAGCCACGCAACAAACCCCCTTTTCCTACCACTAATGGTCTGTTCAATGAACCAACAGTGGTTAACAATGTTGAAACCTTGGTAAATATTCCTCGAATAATTTCGACTGGTGGGGAAGCTTTCGCTGCTGAAGGAACCGATCAGTCTTCAGGAACCAGACTTTTCTGCTTAAGTGGAAGAGTGGCTATCCCCGGCCTATACGAATTTGAATTTGGTGCGACTCTGGGCGAAATATTGGATGCTGCAGGTGGTTTCTCGGGGTCTGGGAATCTCAAAGCAGTCCTCCTTGGTGGAGCAGCAGGTAATTTTGTCACTCCAGAATCAATCGATCTGCCTCTAACATTTGAAGATACTCGTGATGCTGGAGTCGCTTTGGGTTCAGGAGTAATAATGGCTTTTAGCGATGCGGATGAATTAACAAAAACTGTTCTACGTATAGCTGAATTTTTCCGTGATGAATCATGCGGTCAATGTGTGCCTTGCAGAGTCGGAACAGTCAGGCAGGAAGAATTACTAATCCGAATTACTGATAAGAATTCAGTTGAGACTGACATATCATTATTCGATGACTTAGCTTCCGTAATGTCTGATGCTTCGATTTGTGGTTTAGGTCATACTGCAGCATCGGCGGTTCGGTCCGCTTTAAATCTAGGACTTTTGGAAACCCAATAATGAGCGAAACTACAAAAAAACCTTCTGAAACACTTGTCGAGATAACCCTCAACGACAAAAAGATTTCAGCCCCTGAAGGCTCAACAATTTTAGATGCCTGTAAGCAAGCCGATATAGACGCCCCAACGCTTTGCTGGGCAGAAAATTTAACTCCGGTTAATGTATGCAGAGTTTGCGTGGTCGAAGTGGAAGGCTCTAGAGCACTGGTTCCATCATGTTCTCGGCCAATCGAAGAAGGCATGGTTATTTCAACCGACTCTGAAAGAGTAAATACCAGCAGGCGGATGGTTCTGGAATTACTAGCTTCATCAGTTGAACTAGACAGGGCAGACAAAGAAATCCTTGAGTGGATTACTTATTACGGTTCGGACCCTGACCGTATGGGAAATTCAAGCGAAATCAAAACATCTAATCAACCAGTCAAAATTCAAGACGATCTTTACGTTCGAGACTATGAAAGATGCATTCTCTGTTATAAGTGTGTTGAAGCATGTGGTGACGATGCTCAACACACTTTTGCAATAGCTACGGCAGGACGTGGTTTTGAAGCACACATCTCAACCGAATTTGATGTCGAGTTGCCAGATTCTGCTTGTGTTTACTGTGGTAATTGCATAGGGGTTTGCCCTACGGGGGCTCTTGTTTTTAAAACTGAGCATGATATGCGAGAAGACAATTCTTGGGATCCTGATAATCAAAAAGTTACTGAGACTATTTGCGGTTTTTGTGGAGTTGGTTGCAACTTAGAATTACATACTCAAGATGAGAAAATTGTCAAAGTAACATCGCCATCAGATCACTCCGTCACAGAAGGACACCTGTGTATTAAAGGTCGATTCGGTTGGCAACACGCTCATCCAAAAAACTAAGAAAGCGTCTCATTCTCTAAAGAAATAACGACTGCACAATCCTCACCATATTTTTTTGAAAATTGACCAAAAAAGCCAACCACCAAATCTTGGATTCCGTATTTTTTACGAATTGCATTTTTAATTAGTGTGTATTCTTTTTCGCCTGCATCAACTACTCTTGCCACGCCCACACAACCTTCTGAATCCTTATTAAGTGCACCTTTAAAATTGCAGGGTTGAAGCTGAACACTCGGATTTCGAAGGATCCGTCTTACTTTCCAAGTCTTATTACCAGTTATAAAACCGACTCGCCCGTCATCTAATAAAGCGACCCAAACCGGTGCTCTCTTACGATTTTCTTCTTTTGTCCAAGTTGAAAGACTCACATAACGTTCGTCTGAGATCAATTTAGAAATCCATATCTGGCATACCTGCAGCAGCTTCTTCTGGGACATCAGCAATTACTGCTTCTGTGGTGAGAAAGAGTGCAGCTATAGATGCGGCATTTTGTAGAGCTGAACGAGTTACTTTCGCTGCATCGATAATTCCTGCAGCTATAAGATCTTCGTATTCACCTGTAGCTGCATTAAGACCATTTGGACCTTTTTGATCTTTAACTTTTTCAACTACTACTCCACCTTCCATGCCAGCATTGACAGCAATCTGAGTTAAAGGTGCCGCCAAGGATCGTCCTACGATGCCTGCTCCAGTTGCTTCATCATGTTCCAGTTTTGAAGCAGCTTTTTCTACTGCAGTTTGTGCTCTTAGAAGAGTTACTCCTCCTCCAGCTACAACACCCTCTTCAATCGCTGCTTTTGTAGTGCTCACAGCATCTTCAATACGATGCTTCTTTTCTTTTAGCTCTACCTCTGTAGCGGCACCTACTTTGAGTACAGCTACACCGCCTGAAAGTTTCGCTAGTCTTTCTTGCAATTTTTCTCGATCATAATCAGAATCTGTATTGTCTATCTCAGCTTTGATTTGAGTAATTCGTCCAGCAATAGCATCCTGATCACCTGCTCCTTCAACAAGAGTGGTTTCATCTTTTGTGACTACTAATTTTCTAGCGGAACCTAACATGTCAATTGTTACTGAATCTACCTTCAATCCGACCTCTTCGGAAATAACTTGTCCTCCAGTAAGGATTGCAATGTCTTGAAGCATTGCTTTTCTTCGATCGCCAAAACCAGGAGCTTTTACAGCGACTGATGTGAAAGTTCCCCTAATCTTGTTGACAACTAAAGTTGCGAGTGCTTCACCATCTATGTCTTCAGCGATAATTACCAAAGGTCTACCTGCTTGCATTACTTTTTCTAATGCAGGAACCAAATCTCTAACCGCAGAAATCTTTGAACCTACGAGTAGAAGATAAGGGTCTTCTAAAACTGCTTCCATTCTTTCTGGATCAGTCACGAAGTAAGGCGAAATATATCCTTTATCAAAGCGCATTCCTTCCACGAGGTCCATCTCTAAACCAAATGTTTGTCCTTCTTCAACTGTTATAACTCCATCTTTTCCTACTTTGTCTATGGCTTCAGAAATCATTTCACCTATTTCAGAATCAGCAGCCGAAATTGATGCGACATTGGCAATTTGTTCCTTATCACTTGAAACATCTACAGATTCAGAAAGAATGGCTTCAACAGCTGCTTCAACGGCCGCTTCAATTCCTCGTTTCAAAGACATAGGGTTAGCTCCAGCAGCAACATTTCTTAAACCTTCGCCAACCATTGCCCAAGCAAGTACTGTCGCCGTAGTGGTCCCGTCACCAGCGACATCATCAGTTTTCTTAGCTACTTCTTTAACTAACTCTGCTCCGATTCTTTCATACGGATCTTCTAGATCGATTTCTTTTGCAATTGACACGCCGTCATTTGTAATCGTTGGGGCTCCCCATTTCTTATCTAAAACGACATTTCTTCCTTTAGGTCCCAAGGTGACACGTACAGCGTCTGCCAACTGGTTCATACCTTTTTCAAGCCCTCTACGAGCCTGTTCATCAAAAACAATATTCTTAGCCATTAAGCAAGCCTTTCATCAAAGAATTGAAGCAGATTTAGTGTTATAAGTGCTTTGGCACTCTTCTACTTAGACTGCTAATCCAATCATGTTAAGGAGAAAAAACCAACCCTTTTCACTCCAAAACACCTAGAAAATCAAGTTTTTTAACATTTTTCGAAGAAAGCCGTTATTGGGGTAATAACTCCATGCGTTCAGTTACCAGTCTCTCAATACATAGTTCTGTTTCTGAAAAAGCACGCTCTTCACCAAAAGCTTCTATTAAAGAAACACAGTCAACTCTTTCGGCTACTTCACTACTAATTGCACCTGCAATTACAAAAACTGGAACTGAAGCTGCTTCTGCATAACGACATACACCTGAAACAACTTTCCCTTCAAAAGATGTCTTGTCGAGATGACCTTCACCTGTAATAACCATGTCAGATTTCATGATCATTTCATCAAGACAAATTTCTTGAGCAATAAAATCAAACCCATCAACTAATTTAGCTCCAGCAACAAGTAATCCACCTGCAAGCCCTCCGGCCGCTCCACCTCCTGGTATTTCTTCAACTGAAACTTTATATTCTTCTTCATAAATCTGTACGAGTCGTTGTAAACGCCGGTTAAGAAACTTTATCTGTGTGGAAGTGGCTCCTTTCTGAGCAGCGAAAGAGTCAGCTGAAGAAAGAAAATCTGTTCGAACATCACATGCTGCTATGAGCTCAATACCTTTATAGCGAGCAAGTGACCCCATAGCTTTTAAAGCCCCTAGTCCCCCATCTGTACTAGCGGAACCACCAAGACCAACTATTATGCGTTTAGCGCCTTGTTCCAAAGCACAGCGAATCAACTCGCCGGTACCTTTTGTTGTGGCTTCTAAGGGGTTATTAGCTTCAGGTCCTCCTGCTAACGTGAGACCCGATACTCTAGCCACTTCAATTACTGCTGTTTTATCCGCTAATCTCCATTCTGCTTCCACCGGTTCACCTGAAGGTCCAGTGACAGTCGTTGTACGATTAGGTCCTCCAAGGACTTCCAGAGTGCCTTCACCTCCGTCTGCCATCGGAGCGCCTGTAGGAATCCCGCCGGATCTATTAACTGCTTTATTAATTGCATTAGCAACTTCTAATGCAGTTAAAGAACCGCGAAACTTATCTGGAGCGGCTAAAACCCGCAACTTTACGAACCGTAAATCTCTTTATCAGATCCCAAAAATACGATTACGTCTGCATTTGAAACCCTGTCCATACTTCCTTCGGGTACAAGAAGTCCATTAGTTGGAAAAGAAGTAAGCAAATCAGGCATTATCTCAAGAACATCCGTTACGCCTTTTGCATCAGGTGAGAATTCAGGTTTGTAGTAAACCCAAGACTTTTCATCTTTATTCCCGTTAGCGGGTGACAAAGTTGTATACCCATGAGGTTTAAGAAGGTTTGTAACTGCTCCCGCTGCTCCCCCTACACCCGAACCATTCAACACAAGAACCTTTACTGTACTTGGAGGTTTAGTCGGCAATGGTGGCTGACTTGTTGTGGTTGTTGTTTCAACTACCGCAACAGTAGTTGTTGAAATTTCCGGAACGTCCAAAGGTGGTAAATCGGCAGGTTGTTCCTCGGTCATCTGCGCCGCCTGGCCTGATGAATCTGAAGTATTTGAAACGGCGTTCTGTAGGTCGTCGTCTAAACCTTTCCATAAGAGTACGAGACCAAGAACAACTGCTACAAAAATTAGTAAAAATGCTCTGGGCGCGGCAGATGCGTTACTGGGTGCTATGCCCTTTCCTCCCAATGGTGATTGCATACTCATTGTCTGCCTTTATGGTCGATTGCTTTCTGCTGACGACTAAGACTTTTTATAATCACCATTCTCTTCTCTCTTGAATCTAAACCTATACCAAATCATCCTCCGATAAAGGATCATAATCAAGTACCCCCTGATAGTTTGCTAACTTAGCTCTAGATCAATAATTGCCCGAGTAGCTCAGTTGGCCAGAGCAGCCGCCTTGTAAGCGGCAGGTCATCGGTTCGAATCCGATCTCGGGCTCAAAAAGCTACCGGTGTCGTGAAACTTCAAAAGCAGCGATAGCTGCTGCTGTGGACACATTCAGTGAAGATAGAACCCCTTGAAGTGGTATGTGAACTAATTCATCACAACGTTCTCTAGCTAATCTTGACAAACCGCGTCCCTCAGAGCCCAAAACCAATGCAATTGGCTGATCGGCAATTTTCAGGTCATAAAGGGGTGTCGACCCTCCCGCATCTAATCCTACTAACCAGATTCCTGACTCTCTTAAACGTCCAAGCGCTGCTGGTATACCGCTTGCTGTGGCAATTCTAAGATGCTCAATCGCTCCTGCAGCGGTCTTAGTGACAGCCGGAGTCACTCTGGCCGAACGGTGTCGCGGAAGTATCACTCCCGTGATACCTGCACATTCAGCCGAACGTAAAATAGCTCCTAAATTTCCAGGGTCAGTAACTCCATCCACAACAAGTAAAAAAGGTTTTGAATCGCTTTCTTTTGAATCAATCAATTCCTCTATTTCATAATTTGGCAAAGGAGCCGCTAGGGCAACAACACCTTGCGGGGATTCCGTCTTTGCCATTGATTCAAAGCGTCCTCGAGAAATTTCTTTTATCGGCACTTTTGCTTCGTCAGCTAAATCAATGATGTCGTCAAGTATTGGTGCATCATCAAGATCTCCAGCTAAAAAAACTTCTCGAGTTTTACGCGTTCCTGCGATCAGTAACTCGCGCACAGCTTGGCGACCTTCAACTTGATCTCCTGACAACACCTTTTGTTGAGATCTATGATTTCGTACAGGGGTCGTGCCCCTCTGACCTTTGTTGCCTCTTGAATTGCCTTTATAGTTACGTTTCTTATTCATGATTTGGATATAAGAGCAACTACTAGACAAGCAGCCCCTTCCCCTTTTCCTATAAAACCCAACCCTTCCGACCTCCGACCTTTAACCGTGACAGGAGCATTTAAAATTTTTGAGATTCGATCTTGAATACTATTTTTATATTCTGACAATTTAGGAGCTTCTATAATTACATTGCAATCTACATTGCATATCTCCCAGCCTTCTTCCTCCAGTGATTCAACAACGTTTTTAAGCAATTCCAAGCTATTCGCATTTGAAAAAGAAGGATCTGTATCAGGGAAACGTTGACCTATATCATCCAAACCGGCAGCTCCTAATAATGCGTCAGTTATTGCATGAGCTAACAGGTCGGCGTCACTATGTCCATCTAAGCCGGGGCCAGGCAAGATTTCCCCTCCAATAATTAAAGGACGGTCAGAGTCTTCGGAAAAAGGATGAACATCAAAACCTTGTCCTATTCTAAAAGTAGACATGTCCATCCTCTCTAATTGGATTTTTTAGAAGTTAAAAACTGCTCAGCAATTAATAAATCTGAGCTAACTGTAATCTTTAAATTGCTTACATCACCATCAACAAAATCAATTGTTCCACCTGCTAATTCGACTAGTGAAGAGTCATCAGTAGCATCTTCGCTACTTAAATAAGCTTCACGTAACAAAGACGCAGTGAACGCTTGTGGAGTCTGGACAGCAACCACTTCATCTCTATTTATCTGCTTGCCATTAACAGATCTCAATGAATCGGCTATTGGCAATACAGGCACTACAGCTTCCGCTCCATCTTTGATTTTTTCAACAACCAATTCGAATAGTTCTTGAGAAGCAAGGGGTCTCGCACCATCATGCACTATCACCATCTCGCAATCATGCGGTACCTTCTCGAGGCCACATCTAACAGACTCGGACCTAGTTGCTCCTCCTTTTACTACTTCATGAACTTGACTGATGCTTTTAAGGCAACTTTTAACAAATTCAATGTCTTCCTCTGAAGTTACGACGACTATCCCATCAGATACAGAAGAAGCATTAATAGTAGAATGAACTAGGACTGGCATTCCTGCAAGCTCTGCTAACTGTTTTCTACTCCCAAAACGTAACCCTTCACCTGCAGCTACTAAAATCGTCCAAATTTTCATATACCGACCCTTTATAGCTGAAATAAAATTTAAACAAGTTCCTTGCTTCGTCTAAATAGTTTCTAGGTATTAGCATGACCTGTGAAATGATAGATCACACCCTTTTTGTTGAATCAATGCTTTTTGGCAAATTAGCCGAAAAAGAACTTGAAGTAATAGTAAAAGCTTCGGATAAAAGAGACTTACTAAGGGGCGATGTGTTATTTCACGAAAATGATAAACCAAATTCTCTTTTTCTCGTCGAATCCGGTCGAATAGCCATAGTAAATAAATCATTTATAGGCAAGGAATCTGTGGTGGCTCTTATGGAAAACGGTGATCTTTTCGGCGAAATGGGATTATTTGACAACAGAGGGAGATCAGCGGAAGCTCGCGCACTAGAAGAATCATGCGTGATCGAAGTCCCTTTTGAACCCATAAAAAAACTCTATGAGAAAGACCCATCCCAGCTTTGGGAAGTCGTAACAATGCTTGTCGACCGTTTAAGAAATATGGATGAAGTCTTAGCTGACTCTGTTTTTCTAGATGTGACTGGAAGAACAGCAAAAAGACTTCTTGAAATTTCTGATAATGAAGATGAATTTTCGTTACCAGTAACTCAAGAAGAACTGGCCGGAATGGTTGGAGCATCGAGAGAAAGGGTCAATAAAGCAATAGCTTCGTTCATTAAACTCGGGTGGATTGAGCAATTCGACCGCACATACAGAATTACTGATCGCGAGCAACTTACGATACGTTCACGTTAGCTGTTGTCCAAGATCCAGTCTTTCGCTTTCATCCATGCATCTGCAGCATCTGATGGGCGATGGGCAGGTCTCGATGAATCGTGTGCAAACCCGTGATCAGCTCCTTCGTAACTGGCCACTGTGACTCCTGTTGATGACAAGAGATCTACATCTTCTTTTGGGGTCCAGGTATCCTCGCTTCCTACAATCGCTAAAACAGAATTAGCATCACCTTCCTGTAGACAAGAAATAGGCTCTGATTGACTTTCCGATTTCCAAGCTTCCGGCACTCGAATCATTCCATAAAAAGAACAATGTTTAGAAAATTTCTGAGAAGAAACAGCTTTCAATGTGTACATTCCTCCCATGCAAAATCCCAAAATCGCAACTTGATCACTTTGGATTACCTCAGCAGCTTCTATTGCGTCACCTATCACTCGAGTATCTTCCAGTCTGGAAGCTGCTCCAAGTCTTTCTTCTACGTTTAAATGCTCTAACTCAGGATAAAGCTCAAAAGAACACACGTTTATATCCCAGTCAGCAGCTAAATGCTTAACCATGTCGTAAAACAAAGGGCGTAGACCCATGACGTCCGGGATAACAACAAGGCCTAGTCCTCTTCTACTTGAAACAGATTTTTCGATTACTGCATTTGTGCCTGAAGGGAGTGTTATTTGCATCTATTAATCTTATTAGTAGGAAAAAGAATTAGTTTTATTTACCAAACAGTTCAGCGAAACCTTCGATCTTCGGATGCGTAAAACCGCTTGGGATCGGTACCTGACTTTGCATCAAAACTGTTGACATTCCAAGACCTCGAGCGGCCTCTAAAGTTGCTATGTCAGAATCCACAAGAAGCATGTTCGAAAAAGAAACACCTGTTAAACGTCTTAGAGCTTCAAATATAGAATTACTCGGTTTTCTGACACCGTATTCTCCACTAACAACCCAGTGTTGGATCTGGTCTTCAACACCCAGCCGTTCACGCAATTGCTGTGACCATGACAGAACAGAATTAGTGATACAAGCGACTGGAATCCCACGCCGCTTCATTTGATCCAAAAATGGTAATGCATCAGATCTAAGGCGAACAAGATTTAAATACTGAGCATCAATATCATCTGTGTTGCCTTGGAGTCCAACACTTTCCCAAAACTCTTCAGAACTTAGTTGACCTAAACTCGCCGACCTGTAGCGATCAGCGATTTCATCCGCATCAATTAATCCACCATTCTCGCGAACGAAGGGAACTAATAACCCTTCAGGGTCAGCTCCTCCATCCCAAATAACTCCCTTCCCACCGACTACAACAAGTTTGATGCTCGTATCGGTTTCTTGGTTCTCCTTACTCGCAGCATTTTCAATTATCTCGGAAGTTTCTTCGTGTTTCTTTGTGTTTTCAGAATTTCTTCCAATTCGAGAAACCGAAGTTAAGTTCCTAAAACCTCTAAAAATTAGAAACAATAAGGCAGCACCAAAAAAAACGTATGCGACTGTTCTCCAAGCCTTTGGTTTTGGATAATCAACTGTAGAGGAACTTGAAAAAGGTGTGGAGGTTTGATCGCCCAAAGGAACTGTCCAGACGTCATTATTTGAACCGTTTTCTTTAGTTCCGGGTAATGAAACTGAAAAATTCATTAAAAACGAATCAGCAGGATCACAAATATCGTCACATCCGGATAAAAAAGAGAGGTCTTCTACACTTCTTCCAAAAAGATTTCCCCCCAATACTTCATCTAAAGCAGAATCAGAGAATAAAGCAAGCCCCTCTGAAAGGTCGATCTTTCCATCGATTGTCCATTGTTTCTTAGCAAATGACTTTTCACTCAAAAGGCTAATTTCAGAAAAAACTGAAGGCCCCGCAATCTCTTCTAAAACGCTGACTAAAGAATCTACAGTTGTAAAAGCTTTTGACGCTGAAACAACTATTTTAGATTTTTCTTTAAGGTTCTCAGGTAAGGAAACTTTCCAACCAGAAGAAACAAGATCTTCTGTTCGAAGCTGTCTTTCTATATCCCCTATTAGACGGCTTGCCTCATCGTCAAGTTCAACAGAAACCTCTACACTCCCTGTACCATCATCTTCGACATTTACAGATACTGAGCTTTCAACTTTGCATGCCGCAACTAGAAGCGTGAAGGTAAACAGAAGTAAAAAATTTTTCATATCAGATTTCAGGAGATTTGCTAATTCTAAACATTAGCAAATCAGCTAAATAGAACTCCTTGATGGAATCAAAATAGCTGGCAAATTTCTATTCAACTCCCTCAGCTACCATCTCCATGGTAGGTGGTTCGAATCCTGCGGTTGAACGGAAAACTACTTTCTTACCTTCATGGGTAGATTCATCAGCATCCTCCTCCGGAACATCTTCTACGTCCACTATTACGATCTCACCTGCTTTAAATTCTTTCTGTAGTAATCGTTCTGAAAGTGGATCCTCTATAAGTCTTTGGATAGCTCGTCTTAAAGGTCTGGCTCCTAATGTTGGATCGTAGCCATGTTCTGCTAGATGGTGCTTAACCGCGTCAGTCAACTCCAAGCCCATTCCTTGTCCAGCTAATTGGTTGGATAAACGGTTAATCATCAAATCAACAACTCTTGTTACTTCTTCCATGGTCAATTCATGGAAAACAATCGTTTCATCGATTCGGTTAAGAAACTCTGGACGGAAATGAAGTTTTAAAGCATCTTGAACTTTTTCTTTCATCCGTTCATAGCTGACAGCTTCATCGGCTTTAGTGAAACCTAAATTAGCTTTACGTAAATCAGCTGTCCCTAAATTAGATGTCATTATTAATACAGTGTTTCGAAAGTCAACTGATCGCCCTTGAGAATCTGTAAGTCTGCCTTCTTCAAGTATCTGTAATAACGTGTTGAAAACATCAGGGTGGGCCTTCTCAACTTCATCAAAAAGAACTACAGAAAATGGTTTCCTTCTTACCGCTTCAGTAAGTTGACCTCCTTCGTCATATCCTACGTAGCCTGGAGGTGAGCCTAAGAGTCTGCTTACTGTGTGCTTTTCCATGTATTCAGACATGTCAAGAGATATCAAAGCCTGTTCATCACCAAAAAGAAACTCTGCCAACGTTTTAGCCAATTCCGTTTTACCGACTCCTGAAGGTCCTAGAAAGACAAACGAACCTGATGGCCGTTTCGGATCCTTTAAACCTGCCCTGGTTCTTCTAATCGCTTGGCTAACTGCATGGATCGCGTCTTCTTGACCAATGACTCGCTTATGAAGATCATCTTCCATATGAAGGAGTTTTTGAGTTTCTTCCTCAGTGAGTTTATAAACAGGTATACCTGTCCAGACAGATAGAACTTCCGCTATACACTCTTCATCTACTTCGTCAAAAAGATCTACACCCGATGATTTAATCTCTTCTTCTCGTTCAGACTTGCTTGAGATCAACTCCTTTTCGCGGTCACGCAGATTTCCTGCTTCTTCAAAATCTTGAGATTCGACAGCTGCTTTTTTACGCTGAACGACTTCAGCTAATTCGACTTCAAGTTCTCTTAAGTCATCTGGGGTATTCATACGTCTCAGACGAAGGCGGGAACCCGCCTCATCAATTAGGTCAATTGCTTTATCGGGAAGATGGCGATCAGAAATGTAACGATCAGCCAAATTAGCCGCTGCTATAACAGCTTGATCAGTAATGGTGACTCGGTGATGTGATTCATACCGCTCTCTTAAACCCTTAAGTATTTCAATTGTGTGAGCAACATCTGGCTCATCGACAGTTATTGGTTGAAAACGTCGTTCTAAAGCAGCATCTTTTTCTATATGTTTTCTATATTCTTCCATAGTGGTTGCACCAATTGTCTGTAATTCGCCTCTAGCCAGCATGGGTTTTAAAATCGACGCTGCATCTATTGCTCCTTCTGCAGCACCAGCTCCGACCAAAGTATGAATTTCATCAATAAACAAGACAATGTCGCCTCTTGTTTTTATTTCTTTTAAGACTTTTTTAAGACGTTCTTCAAAATCACCTCTATAGCGACTTCCTGCTACCAGGGCACCCAAATCCAGAGTATAGATTTGCTTCCCTTGAATTGTCTCTGGGACATCTCCTCCGGCAACCATTTGAGCAAGGCCTTCAACAATAGCTGTCTTACCTACACCTGGTTCCCCTACTAGTACAGGATTATTTTTTGTACGACGTGAGAGAACTTGCATGACACGTTCCAATTCGCGCTTTCGACCAATTACTGGGTCTAACTTTTTTTCTGTTGCTGCTTGCGTTAGATTCCTTCCGAATTGGTCTAGAACAAGCGAACCAGACTGTGGTTCCGTTCCTCTACCCCCAGCAGTAGCACCAGCTTTTTCAGAGGCTGCCCCCATTGGGCCTCCTGATCCGGCATAACCCGAGAGAAGTTGGATCACTTGTTGACGAACTCTAGACAAATCTGCACCCAACTTAACTAATACTTGAGCTGCTACTCCTTCTCCTTCGCGGATTAAGCCCAAAAGTATATGTTCGGTACCTATGTAGTTATGACCTAACTGAAGCGCTTCTCTTAAGGACAGCTCTAAAACTTTCTTCGCGCGAGGTGTGAAAGGTATATGGCCACTCGGAGAACTTCCACCTTGTCCGATTAGTTCCTCTACTTGACCACGTACCCCTTCAAGTGAAATCCCTAAAGACTCAAGTGCCTTAGCGGCCACTCCTTCTCCTTCGTGGATAAGCCCAAGTAAAATATGCTCGGTGCCAATGTAATTATGATTTAGTAGACGCGCTTCTTCTTGCGCTAATACCACCACACGACGAGCTCTGTCTGTGAACCGTTCAAACAACTGGTAATCTCCCAAAAATTAAACTAATTAATATTAATTGTACCTATCTCTGCAATGTACCAGCGACAAAGAAAACAGCTATTTTAAAGAACCTTTCTTTGACAGTTTCGAGATGGGGTGAAAATGTCGTATCCTCGGCACGTGGATGATGACTCCTACACGCTACTAACCTTGCCAGGTATTAAAAGTGCCTTGGAAAGAGTGGAAGAAGAACTCAGAATCGCTGTTAAAGCTGAAGAGCCTCTTCTTACAAAACTTTCGCGCCATCTGATTGATGCAGGAGGTAAACGAATCAGGCCAAGTCTTGCGATTGCATCTTCTCAAATACTTGAAGACAAACCAGCCGCTCCAAGCCGAGAAGTAATTCTTGGTGGCGTTGCAGTCGAGCTAGTTCATCAAGGTTCTCTTTACCACGATGATGTAATGGATGGTGCTAAAACTCGCAGGAACGTTAAAAGTGTAAATGAGGAATGGGGTAATCACGAAGCGATCCTTGGAGGCGACTACTTATTGGCAAGAGCCTCTGAAATCGCTGCTGGTCTTGGAGCCGAAGTTGCGGGTTTGCTTGCCTCAACTATTGCCGCACTCTGTGAAGGTCAAATTCGTGAAGTTAATTCTGCGTATGACATCACAAGAACTGAAGACGCATACATGTCTTCAATCTCTGGTAAAACCGGTGCACTTCTTTCAGCTTCAGCAAAAGTTGGAGCAATCGTTTCTGTATATCCAGAAGAAGTAGTCAAGGCAGTAACAGAATTCGGAAATCTCTATGGAATTGCTTTCCAAATTGTTGATGACCTATTGGATGTAATGGCAAGTGAAAAAGAGTTAGGCAAACCTTCAGGAAACGACATGCTGGAAGGCGTTTACACTCTTCCCGTTATTAGAGCCCTTAAAGGACCGAATGGCGAAGCTTTAAAAGATCTCTTAAGTAATCCCATCAGTAGTAATAAAAGAGATGAAGCCTTGATGCTCGTTAGGTCAGATGAAGCCATAGTCTCCACGATAGAAACCGCTCTGGATTTCACACATGAAGCTAAACAGTCTTTAAAAGATCTTCCGGATAATCCAACGGCAGAAATCCTGAAATCTACTTGCACCATTCTCGCAAATCAGGTCAACCATTTTAAGGAATAGTTAATCCTGCTCAGGTCTTAACGTGGGGAAAAGAATTACATCTCTAATTGCCTGAGTGTCAGTTAGGAGCATAACAAGGCGATCTATTCCGATACCAAGCCCACCTGTTGGCGGCAACCCATACTCCAAAGCTCTTAAATAATCTTCATCAACAACCATCGCCTCTTCATCTCCAGCATCTCGACTCTTTTCCTGAGCAGCAAAGCGTGATCTCTGGTCATCCGGATCAACAACTTCAGAGAATGCATTGCACAACTCCCGACCAGCGACAATAGCTTCGAACCGCTCTACCAAGTCTGGATTACTCCTGTGAGCCCTTGAAAGAGGTGATACTTCTTGTGGATAATCAGTTACAAATATTGGACCCCATAGTTCTGGTTCAGTCGTCTTCTCATATAGTTCAAGAATCAACTTTCCGGGTCCATAATGATCCTTAAATGGAACTGAGAGATCTTCACAAAGTTTTCTCAATTCTTCTATTGGGGTTTGTAAATCAATATTGGTTTGAATTTTTTCATTTAAAAGATCCAACATGCTGGATCTTTCCCACGGAGTTGAAAGATCTAATTCACGACCATCATATTGAATTACTGTTGAACCACAAATTTCCAAAGCAAGTTCAGAAACCAAGTCTTCCACTAGTCTCATGATGTCTTCGTAATCTGCGTAAGCTTCATAAAGTTCAAGCATTGTAAATTCTGGGTTATGACGTGTGGAAATACCTTCATTTCTAAACACACGAGCCATTTCGAAAACTTTTTCGAATCCTCCAACAACCAGCCTCTTTAAATATAACTCAGGTGCGATTCGTAGAAATAAATCAAGATCCAGAGCATTGTGGTGAGTCTCAAAAGGACGAGCTGCGGCTCCCCCTGGAATTGGATGAAAGACCGGAGTTTCTACTTCCATAAAATCTCGGCTCTCAAGCCAATTTCGAATCAACGAAATGATTCGACTTCTAATTCTAAATGTTTCACGAGACTCTTCTGTGACCCAAAGATCCACATACCTTTGTCTGTAACGAATATCGGTATCAGATATGCCGTGCCATTTATCAGGAAAGGAACGCTTTGCTTCAGCTAATCGAACCCAAGAATCAACACGAACGGAAATTTCACCTCTTTTTGTTTTAATTACCTCTCCGGTTACGCCCAGCCAGTCACCCAAATGCAAGTTAGAAAAAAGTTCAAAATCAGGAGTGTTTTTTTCGGAAGCGAACAGCTGGATACGTTCAGTTGAATCTTGCAAAACGCCAAAAACTATTTTTCCTTGATCACGGCGCAACATCAATCTTCCAGCGACCGAAACCGTTACTCCGCTACTATCCCCTTCAGCTAAATCTGAATGTTCGGATAGGAGTTGAGAAGCTGAATTTGTGACTTCGAAACGGAAAGGAATTTCTCTATCCATCATCACCCCTATTTAGATCGTATACAAGTCTTAGCCCGTGCAAAGTTAAAAACGGTTCAACATGATCAATTGATGTTGCTACTGGAGCAATCAAGTGCGCTAAACCTCCCGTAGCAATCACTGTACAATCAGTTAATTCTTCTCTAAATCGCTCAACCATTCCATCTACTTGCGAAGCAAAACCATAGATAGCTCCTGATTGAAGGGACTCGACTGTGCTTTTACCTATAACACTTCGTGGTTCAGTTAACTCGATAGCTCTTAAGGCAGCGGCTCGTTCGAAAAGAGCATCTAGGCTTATCTCAATACCAGGTGCTATTGCACCGCCAAGAAATTCTCCCTCTGAAGAGATAACGTCGAAATTATTTCCGGTTCCGAAATCAACAACTACAGATGGGCCACCATATAAGTCAAAAGCTGCAACAGCATTTGCTATACGATCTGCACCAACCTCACGAGGGTTGTCATAAAGTATGGGCATTCCAGTGCGGACTCCGGGTTCAATTACTACTGGTTCTAGTTCCATATATCTGCCAACCATCTCACGCAGGCTTGCTAATACGCGTGGGACACCTGAACAAATTGCGATTCCCTCAAACTCATCTTTGTGACCAGAAGACCTAACCAGATCTCTGATAATTACTGCATGTTCGTCAGAAGTTCGATCATCGTCGGTAGCAATTCGCCAGAAATCCAAAAGGCCTGAATCAGCCTCGCCAGCTGATGTAGAACTTTCGTAAAGCCCTATAACCGTCTGAGTATTCCCTACATCAATGGTTAAGAGCATTCTTTTCCTCTCATAAGTCGCTTTTCTAGTAGAAATTTAGTCTCTCATAAAGATAAGACAAACCAATCAACTAACACTCACTTTAAAAACTATTTGCCCTAATGGAGTGAAAGAACTACCTGTTTTAAGGCTAGTACCTTAAGAAGGTTCTAGAGTCGACTTTTAATTTTAAGGAATAACAACACCAACATTGTCTATTAAACGAGCAGTTCCAAAATCGCATGCGATTAGTATTCGAATCTGTCTCCCAGAATCATTTAATGAATCAAGTGGAGTAAAAGTTTTAGAATCGACAATTCCTACATAATCCAAATCACCTTTTGATTCGTTTACTACTATGTCACTTATCAATTTTTTCAAATTTTCAGACTTTCTCTCTCCATCAGAAACCAACTCTGCTCCTGCAGTCAAAGCACGGTAAAGCACAGGGGCATCCGCACGTTGCTCTTCTGTCAAATAAACATTTCGGCTTGAAAGAGCTAATCCGTCGGTTTGACGGATAGTTGGGCATGCAACAATTTCAACGGGGAATCGATGGCGTTTCACAAGGTCGTTTACAACCATTATTTGTTGAAAGTCTTTTTCTCCGAAATATGCACAAGTCTCACCAACGATTTCGAATAATCGTGCAACAACTGTTGCGACACCCTGAAAATGAGAAGGTCTGCTCTTTCCTTCAAGGATTTTCCCAATTTCACCAATCTCTTCTGGTTCCGACACCCCTTTCGGATAAATCTCTTTCTGTGTCGGACAGAAAAGAATATCAACTTTATGCTTTAAACAAGTCCCCTCATCTTTTTCTAAACTTGAAGGATAATCACCTAAATCTTCTTCATCGGAGAACTGAAGCGGATTTACAAAGATTGAGACAACAGTAGTTTTCTCCTGTCTGATTGAAGTATCAATCAGTGAAGTATGCCCTCCATGAAGAGCGCCCATCGTAGGAACGAAACCGATATCCTCTCCTAGATTTCGTCTTTCGTTTAAAAGATTTTGGAAATCCTTAACTGAGGTGACTATCTCCATGGAAACTATGAATTACTTTGACTTTCAATCTCTATAAGTTCAACTATCTCACGGCCATCGCTTCCGATTTGCTTTTCAAAAAGCTGCTCAACAACTTCAATTGCGCGTGGCCCTGTAGGGACCAATTCACGCCACAAAAGGTACGCCGCAATCAGACCGCAAATCTGATCGCTCAGCTCTTCTCGGTGCAACAACACTCTTGGGTTGTCATCTAGTAGAGAGTTCAGTCGGGTAAATAAAGCAGTCAGTCTTGTAAGACCTTCCTCTGCTCCTCCGAAAGGCATTTGCACCCAACGCACTCCTTGGCTTTCGTAGGCCTTTATATTGTCGTCATTAGCGAGAAGTGACACAATCACATCAAAGTTGTTTTGCCTAATCCAAATGACTTCTTCTTGTCGCCGAACACTTCTATGGCTTTCGCCAAAACCTCCTGGCCTTTCGCAAATAGCTAAAGAGTCCTTAATAACCCAATAAAATTTCCTTGGCTCTATTCCCTGAGCCCACTTACCCCTCATCAAAGAACCTCGACTTAATAGAAGATAGATTTTGAAATTGTACTAAAAAAAGTAACTGCATCAGATCGGAGGTTACTGGAGTAAAAACTATAGGACGCAAGTTGATCAACTTTAATTTCTGCAAATTATTAGCTCTCCGAACTAGCTACCCAAATATCAGGCAAATTTCTATAACGTTCAGCTACATCTAATCCGTAACCAACTAACCAATCAGCTGGGACTTGGAAACCCGCGTACTTTATTGTGTCTTCTTCAAATTGAAAATCTTCCCTAACAAGAAGTGCGCATATCTCTAAACTCGCGGGGTTTCTAGCAAGAAGATTCTTTCGCAAAAAATTGAGAGTTAGACCGCTGTCAACTATGTCTTCAACTAAAAGAACATGCCTACCAGCTAAATCGAGATCAAGATCTTTAACTATTCGCACTACTCCCGAAGAGGTAGTCGAATGACCGTATGAGGAAACAGCCATAAAGTCGAACTCTATTGGTAAATCAATAGCTCTCGATAGGTCACTCATAAAAACAAATGCACCTTTTAGAACACCTACCAAAAGAGGTGCTTCTTTGGAATAGTCTTGGCTGATTTGCTTTCCTAATTCATCAACCTTTTCTGCAACTTGCTCTGCTGTTATCAAAACATGTTGAGGGGTTGGAATGTTGTCTGTGTTCTCTTCACTCATTAATAGGACCCTATCTGTCAAATAGTTAGATAAAAAAATTAGTCAGATTCTTGAGAAATTTTTGTATTAACTGAAAATCTAACTTTTCCTTGAGACCGATCCACTCGAAAGCCACCAGGAATTTCTGTTCCTTTAATTTCTCCTCTTACAATCTGTAAAACTCTGTTAACTGAAGAAGAATCTGCTGGCAAGCCAAGCTTGTCTGTTAGCCAGTCTTGAATTGCAAATCTAACCACTGGGTCAGGAACATCAGCTACTGATCGAACATTCGTTATGTCGAGATCTTTTACCAAATCAGCTAAAATTCCGGATGCTTCTCCAGCCAAATTTGCATGTCTAGTTAACAACGGGACAGGGTCCCGCCCGGTCACTTCAGCTAACAAAGGAATCACCTCGTTACGAATCCTGTTACGGGTAAATCTAGGATCCAAATTCATAGGATCATTTACTGGGTCTAATTGTTCTGAAAGGCAAAGCTTCTTTGTCTCATGACGGCGCAAATCTAATATCGGTCTTCTATAAGGATCTCCGATCCCTGCAGTTCCTTGCACACCGGAACCTCTAAGTAAATTCAAAATAACAGTTTCAGCCTGATCATCTGCTGTGTGACCTGTAAGAATTTGTGGAGGTAAAACATCTCTTCTAGCGTCACGAGCTCGAGCTTCCAAATTTGGACCATCTTCTACAAATGCTTTTAGGCAATTAGCTTTAACGCCTAAATCGCTGGCCACTTCAAACACCATTTCCCCTTCATCGCTTGAAGTTTCTCTAAGTCCATGGTCTACATGCCATGCAGTTACTTTTAAACCAGCATTTACAGCTAGTAAAAGTAAAGCCAACGAATCAGCTCCGCCCGAAACAGCACAATCAACTTCGGTTCCACTTGGTGGGAAAACGCAACGAGCTTGAAGCTCAGAAAGTAAGTCACTACTCATTTTTCTGCTTCTTGATTCGGGAGATCCAAAGGTTGGGATTTTTGATCTCCTCCAATTTTGGCAAGTTGTCAGGGTGCTCCCAAACCATGTTCAAAAAATCGATTCCTTCGGATTCCTCAATAGCAAAAATAAATTCTTCACCTTCTTCGTATTGTGCCAATTTTGCTTCAATCCCGATAAGTTTCTGAAAAATCTTCGTAACCCCAGTGGCAGATTTTCTTCTTTGACTGACTACCTTCTCGAATCTTTCTTGGTTTCTAACATGACCTTTTCCTGCTCTACTCATAATGACATCACCATGACCTTCAAGAAGAGTCATTAGAGCAGCTATGTCATTAATTGAATCATTCTGATCCATCGATGTGAAAAAATTGGATATTTTAAATTCAGACAATCGAGAAGATACGGGATCTTTTGAAAGTTCTAATTGTGAATTGTTTTTCTTTATTGATTCATTCGTATCAGTTTGAACTTCCTGAAGAAGTTTTTTTACCAATGACAAATAGTGTTCTCTCATCCATGGAACACCCGTAAATTGTGCTCTGTGAGTTAACTCATGAATAGCTAGCCATAAACGAAATCCATCGGGATCAAAAGCGTAACGACGTTCTATCGCACAGATATTAGGTCCGACGTAATAAACCAAATCTTGATCGTTCAAGTCTTCATTATCTAAAACTAATAAATCGTATTGCCCTAAAACCCGTGTTGACATCCAGCCTAAAACTGCACCTATTTCTAAAGCTGCTATGCGTGCAGAAATTGAAGGTTTATTTATTTCAGGATTTTCTGCCAGAATCGGTTTCAATAAACGTTTGAGAGAAGAAAAGTTAGCTCTAATCCAGCCACTTCTATCAACAACTTTTGCCTTTGCTTCACCTGAAAAAGATTTCAAACCTGTTGAAGTTTCTACTAATTTTTCAGCACTTGCAGTGAACCCATTAAAAGACTCATTCAACCCTTTTAGGTAACTGGCATCATTAAAAGGAGCCCTGTTAGCTATTTGGTTAGCTACTTTTTCAGCTAGACCCCAATCGACTGTCATGCCATCTACAGAGCTAGCTTGATAACGCTCCAAAGGAATCCCTGAAAGTTAGCGCTTGGGATAACGCGTAGAAGAGACTTTCCCTAAATAGCCAATCAAAGCAGCGATTAAGGATACAACTCCAACCACTACCAAGGGGACTGCTAACCAATAGTGCCAAATTACTCCACCAATAATATTCATAGAACAAATCCTACGTTAATTGACAAAAAAGATGACACTTTTCCGGAGCCCGCGCGGGGAATTGAACCCCGGACCTGTTCATTACGAATGAACCGCTCTGCCAACTGAGCTACACGGGCGCAAATGCAATATTAGTATCGACATCTAGACATGAGACAAAAAAGTATTTCTAAGCTCTTTCTAAAGGCGCCCATGACAATAAAAGTCGTTTTTCCCCCACAGAAGAAAAAGAAACTACCGCTTCAGCTCTGTCTCCTGCTCCGCTCACGTTTACTACTACGCCTGCACCCCACGCTTCATGTCTAACATCATCTCCGGGCTGTAAACCCAATAAATGAGCTTCTGACAAATTCGAATTATTTCCAGGCTGGTTTACCCCTTTCCCAAAAATTCGTCCCGATGGTTCTTCAGCAGAAAGTTGGTCCGTAGAAATAAAATCCCAGTCTTTTATATCCGAATAACTACTAGTTGAATTTCTTAGACTTCTATTACTTTTTTGGGATCCTTCACGTTGTATTAGTCCCTCCGGAATATCATCTAAAAATCTACTTGGTGGGTTGTATTGAGTTTGCCCGTGCAGCATTCGACTCCAAGCATTGCAAAGATGAAGGATTTTTCTCGCCCTTGTAATTCCTACATAAGCTAACCTTCGTTCTTCTTCCATTTGATCGGGGTCGCCCAAAGCTCGAACATGTGGGAAAATACCTTCCTCCATGCCTAGTAAGAAAACAACTGGAAATTCAAGCCCCTTAGCAGCATGGAGTGTCATCAATAAAACTTCCCCGTCGCCCAAATCAGAGGTCTCATTCGGTATTTCATCAGTGTCTGCGACCAAACCAACTCGTTCCAAAAATTCAGAGATATCTAAAAATTCAGATGCCGCTCCGACTAGTTCCGACAAATTTTCTAAGCGGCCTTCAGCTTCTATTGTTCTCTCTTCTTCTAGACCAGTTATGTAACCTGACTTTTCGAGAGAAAATTCAATTATGTCTGCGGGTCCAAGGTCTAGTCGAGATTGTGATTCTTCTAGCAAATTTAAGAAAGACTCAATTCCTTTCAGTGCTTTGCCCGATACCCCAGCTTTAGAAGCTTCAAAAAGTGCGAGAAATAAATCAATTTGATTTTTTTCTGCCCAGGCTTCTATTTTTCCTAAGGAAGTGTCACCCACTCCACGTTTAGGCACGTTAATCACACGTCTAAGCGCAACTTCATCCAAAGGGTTTACTGCTAACCGTAAATATGCAAGAGCGTCCCGTACTTCACGTCGATCATAAAATCGTGTACCTCCAACAACGCGATAAGCCACACCTAACCGATTTAGTTGCTCTTCGATAGCTCGACTTTGCGCATTTGTACGATAAAAAATGGCCACATCGGATAATCCTAAGAACCCAGCTCTGTTATAAGAAATAATCTTTCCTGCGACCCAGTTAGCCTCGTCATCCTCGTTGCTGGCTTGATACAAAATAATCGATTCGCCCTCACCTTCTTCTGTCCACAGATCTTTTGGTTGACGGCCGGAATTTCTGCTTATAACTTCATTTGCTGCATCAAGGATTGTTTGAGTTGACCTGTAATTCTGATCTAAAACGATGACTGTCGCATCAGAAAAAACCTTTTCAAAATTAAGAATATTTCTTACATCCGCTCCTCTGAACTGGTATATCGATTGATCACTATCACCTACTACACAAATATTTCGATGTTCGGCTGCCAGGAGAGAAACAAGTTCGTTTTGAATCAGATTTGTGTCTTGATATTCATCCACGAGAACATGTTTGAAACGATTTTGCCACTGCTCCAAGATCGACTTGTTTTTTCTAAAAAGAATCACCGTGTTAAGTAACAAGTCATCAAAGTCCATTGCACTTGCTCTCTTAAGTCTTGCTTGGTATTCAACAAAGATTTCACTGACCTTCTGGTCATAAGGATTCTCTGTGCTGTCTAAATAGTCATTAGGATTTATTCCTTCATTCTTAAGAGCTGAAATTTTTGATAGCAGAGCGCGAGGGGGGAATCTTTTTAAATCAAAATTTAGGTCTTTTATTACATGACCCATTAAACGAGCAGCATCACCTTGATCGTAAATTGTGAAATTTGCCGAGAATCCAATTTCATCTGATGATTGTCGCAGAATTCGAACACATGCTGAATGAAAAGTTGAAACCCACATCTTATGGGCTACAGACCCTACGAGTTCTACTACTCTGTTTCTCATTTCTTCTGCAGCTTTATTTGTAAAAGTAATTGCCAGAATTTCAAAGGGTGAAATCCCTTTTTCTTTAATTAGATAAGCAATTCTGCTTGTTAATACTCTTGTTTTTCCTGAACCAGCCCCTGCCACTACAAGAAGAGGGCCGTTCCCATGGGTTACAGCTTCATTCTGTGCAGGATTTAATTTGAGATTAGATTCTGCATTTTCTTCTGTGCTTGGAAAAAGTTCAGCCACAGGATCACCCTACTTGGGGTATGGGACTTACTCGGTTAAGACAAATAATTAAGATCGACCTTGACTACCAAAGCTGATCTGCATACCGATCAGTTCCAACTACTGTCGCAAAGAATGGAGCAGCAAAAAGTATTTTGGCTTTATCTGATGAATCAACTGCTTTTCCATATTCAATAAAATCATCCCAGACTTCGCGAGGATCCTTCTCAATGAAAAAAAGCTGCACGTATCGGTTTTCGCCTCCTGGTGAGGTGCCAAGGTCCATTGGTGCTTTGCCAGTCATTTCATCTTGACCGGGAACTGGTTTCCATATGGAGCAAGATTCTGCAGCCCCAGATTTAAAAACAGTTGATGAAGTAAGGCTCTCCAGCCAGTCTTCAAATTCAAAAGTATTCATTTCAGGATTTTTCTCAATCGAAACTGAAACAAGACCTTCATATCCATGATCTAAAGCCAACTCCATGGGCACTGGGTCATCATCTCGATAATAATTTCTCACATGATCATACAAAGCCGTGTGTGCATGCTTGCGTTCACTGAACCCACGGCCTCCGGCGTATAAATGTTGTACTTGTTGGGCTCCCCAGTTGAAATGGTCATCATGATGGCCGTCTTCAACCCAGTAGATGGCTAAGTATGAGCCACTATCCCACGGGTTGGTGAGGGCATTGGTTTCATCTGCAGGAAATCTGAGGTCTTTCAACTCACGTGTGGATACCCATCTACCTCCTGCGAAACAATAAGGGCCGGTCATGCACCCGCCATAAAAATGGTCACGTTCGTACCATCTGTTATATGCAACCTCATGACCGAGGTTTGGATCCACCAGTGTAAACAGCATGCTCCCGACTTTTAACGGGTAATCATCAGCAATATTCATAATTTACAGATAGTACATTCTCTTGCCGGGAAATACTAAAAACTTCTCTGTCTTCAACTCGTTTAAATCCATTTTTTTCTAATACTTTCGCAGAAGCAACATTTTCTTTAAACACATTGGCTTTAAATTTTTCACATGACGTATTAGATTTAGCATAATTAAGCAACTCCATAACAGATTCTGTCGCGTAACCTTGTCCCCAATATTCGATGCCTAACCAATATCCCAATTCATAAAAATCGCCTTCTGCAGGTGTTAGACCAATTCCACCGATCAAATCATCATTTAAGAAAATGTTTAAGTTAAATTCCTCGTTATCAACTATCTTTAACCATTCATCAGCATCGTCAAGAGTGTAAGGGTATGGCACATTGCTTAAAGTTTTCGAAACCCTAAAATCCCCTATTAAAGAAACAAGTCGTTCTTTATCTGTATCAACTAATTTCTTTAAAACCAGTCTTTCTGTTTCAATCTTTATCATCCCTCATCCACAAAAAGATTTTGTAAAGTTTCCATTTCGGAAGAACTAAGCTTGCCCTTATTTTCTGCGTCAATACATTCTTGTAATTCATTTCTATTTTTAATTCCTAGAATTACAGAGCTAACTTTTTCAGCACTAAGAGCATATCTATGCGCTAAGGATGCCGGAGATTCTTCCCAGTCTTTGGCAAGCTCTCTAAAAGGTAAAGCCCTTTCAAAATCAGTGAAATCAGCCTTATCCATTCCTGAAGGATGTGGTTCTCTATCCATACTAGAAGTAAGCGCCCCTGCTTGAACAGCTCTAATAGCCAGAATCGGTATAGCTTTTTCTTGACATTCTGAAAGCACCCTATTGGGATCAGGTTTCTTACTGATATATCCAATGGCTCCAATTGAATTTAAGATATTTATTGCGCACTGCATAGCTTCAGGCGGATGTTCATAATTTATAGCTTTTATTAGTGCTTCTTCTTGCCCTAAACCAACGCCCCAGTGATCAATCTTTCCTTCTTTTTTTAACATTTCAAAAGCTGGAATTACCGCACTGTAATAACATGAGAGCGTAGTAGCATTCGTGGCCCTATGTTCATTTAGTACTGGCAGCTGGTAATCATCCTCTATGAGTTGAGAGTGAAGAAGAAACAAATTAACTTTTTCGACTCCCATCGTCTCTAAACTTCTACAAAGAGAACTATTAAGTCTCGTGTAAACTTCTGAGTCTGGAACTGTTCCCAGACTACATTTAGTGGTTAGATTTATTTCTGAATGATCCTTGCCTTTCAAAGCCTCACCAACGACTCTCTCAGCTTCTCCTTTCCCATACATAGGGGCTACATCAAGATGATTGATTCCGGATTCAATTGCTAAGTTCACAGTAGAAACGCTTTCTGATCTGGTGGTTTCTCCCCAAACGTTCCCTATCCCACCACCTCCTAGACTAAGTGCACTTACAGTTCCAAAAGGTTTAAATTCTCTTTGTTCCATTATTCCCACTCAATAGTCCCTGGTGGTTTAGAAGTCACATCGTAAACAACCCTGTTAACGCCTTCCACCTCATTAATGATTCGGCTGGAAATTCGCTCTAACAGATCATGAGGTAAACGTGCCCAATCAGCTGTCATAGCATCTTCGCTAGTTACTGCTCTTATTATCACTGGGCGTGCATAAGTTCGTTCATCACCCATAACTCCTACTGAACGGATATCCGCTAAAACAGCAAATGCTTGCCACACTTCTTCTTCTAAATCAGCTTTATCAATTTCTTCTCTGACTATGAGATCTGCAGCACGGACGGTTTCTACCGTTTCGCTATTTATCTCGCCAATAATTCTTACCGCTAACCCAGGTCCTGGGAAAGGTTGCCGTTTCACTATCTCGTCCGGTAGACCTAATTTTCTCCCAACTTCTCTTACTTCATCTTTGAACAGATTCCTTAATGGTTCGATCAACTCAAAGTCCATATCTTCAGGTAACCCACCGACGTTGTGATGGCTTTTTATTCGTGCAGCTTCGCTTGTCCCAGATTCAATAACGTCCGGATACAAAGTGCCCTGCACAAGAAAGTGTGCTTCTTCGATTCCCGCTGCTGCTTCTTCGAATAAACGAATGAAAAGTTCTCCTATGATTTTTCTTTTTTGCTCAGGGTCTACTACTCCTTCTAACTGTTCAAAAAACCTTTCCGCTGCTTTAACGTGAATAAGTTCAATGCCTTGTGAACTTTCAAAAGTGTCGACAACCTGTTGGGCTTCTCCTGCTCTCATCAACCCCGTATCAACGAAAACACAAGTCAACTGGTCACCAATTGCTTTATGCACCAGAGCCGCTGCCACAGCAGAATCAACTCCGCCTGATAGTCCACATATAGCCTTTTTTTCTCCAACAATTTCTTTTATTCCCGAAACTGACGATTCAACCACAGAAGCCATGTTCCAATCATTAGGACAACCACAAACATCGTGGATAAAACGTCTCAACAAATCTTGACCACAAGGAGTGTGGTGGACTTCTGGATGGAACTGAACTCCAAAAAGACCTTTTTCGGGCTCTTCAAACACCGCTACAGGAGACCCATCTGATGAAGCAGTTACCGTAGCGCCTTCTGGTGGATTAGTAATCGAGTCAAAATGGCTCATCCACACTTGTTGTGTGGAAGTTTCGAAATCTGACAGAAGAATTCCTGACTCATTTACGTTTACAACCGTTCTTCCGTATTCCCCTTTTTCGTTACCTTCAACTGAACCACCATTTTGTTGAGCTATTAGTTGTGCTCCATAACAGATACCCAAAATCGGCACTCCAAGATCATAGATTGCTGGGTCAATTTTGGGGGCTCCTTCTACGTTTACAGACGTCGGGCCGCCAGAAAAAATAATTCCCGCAGGTTTAAGATCAGCGAAACTTTCTGCATCTAATTCGTGTGAAACTATTTCACTGTAAACGTTGGATTCTCTCACTCGACGGGCGATAAGTTGCGCATACTGTGCCCCAAAGTCAACAACAAGAATCCGTTTATCTGATTCAGCAGTACCAAAAAGATTACTACTCACTGTTAACCAAGAATCTCGTCAATTAATTCTGAAACTCTTTCCACATGGGTAGATGTAGTCCATGTGCCACCGACTGATAGTCGTAAAACATGTTTGCCGTCCAACACCGTGTGCGTGAGTAAAACTTCACCTGTTGAGTTCAAAGATTCTTGTAATGCTTTTGTAGCATCATCACCATCTACATGGCTAAAGCAAACAAGTGAAAGTGAAACTGGAGCGGCCAAAGCTAGTTTCGGATGTTCCGCTACGCGTTCAGCGAAACTTTCAGCTGCTTCTACATGATGTCTTATATGTGACCTTAATCCTTCAGCCCCGTAGCTTCGCAAAACAAACCAAAGCTTCAAAGACCGGAATCTTCGGCCTAATGGAACCTGCCAATCCCTATAATCAATGACTTCTCCAGCTTCACTTGCGGGATTTCTGAGATACTCCGGCACTATCGAAAGTGAATCAACCAATGGTTTTGAATCAGCTACATAAAAGGCAGTGCAATCAAAATTAGTTAGAAGCCACTTGTGGGGATTGAAAGCGTAGCTATCTGCTTTCTCTATTCCCTCTAACAAACCACGATATTCAGGACACACTGCAGCAGATCCAGCCCACGCTGCGTCTACATGCAACCAAGCACCTTCCTTATTGGCAATTTCTGCTATGGAAGTTATTGGATCAACTGCTCCTGACGAAGTAGTGCCAATGGTCGCTGATATGAAACAAGGGGCTAGACCGTTTTCTTTATCTTCATTTATCAGTCGTTGTAATTCTTCTGGATCCATCGCAAAGTTTTCATCAACATCTACTTTTCTTAGTTGGTCAGGAGAAAAGCCAGCAATTTTTACATCTTTCTCAATCGATGAATGAGCTTGAGTTGATGTATAGGCAACAAGTTTTGGAAGCTCTGAAGCTCCTCCTGAGCGATCACGTGCAGCTAAAATGGCACACAACGAAGCAGACGAAGCAGAATCTTGAATTACACCGCCGCCTTTTCCATCTGATCTAAAACAGTCAGGCAAACCGCATAGGTCTAAAAGCCAATCAAGCATGTGGGTTTCCAGTTCTGTAGCAGCAGGGCTAGTCGACCAAAGCATGCCGTTAATACCGAATCCAGCAGAAAGTAGCTCACCTAATATTGCTGGTGCTGAAGAGTTGCAAGAAAAATAACCGAAAAACCCTGGATGTTGCCAGTGGGTTATAGCTGGAGCAATAAGACTATTTACATCATCTAACAAGTCAGTAAAAGGTTCAGGTGCTTCTGGTGCTCTTTCGGGTAGCGATGCTCTCACGTCACCTGGTTTGACATCAGGCGCAACTGGTCGTTCTTCTAGATGTTCAATGTAATCGGCTATCCAATCAATCGTCGAATGACCCATTTCTCGAAACTCGTCTGAAGTGAAATGTTTTGGAGGTTTTGTTGTCATTGAAATTCTTTCCCGTTTTTAGATTCTTCTTTAGGAAACCTTCCAAAATTGTCCGATAAACCTAAAGAAAGTGTCAAGAGTTGGCGAATCATCAAAGCAGTTGCTCCCCAAACAGTATCACCCTCAAGTTCGAAGAAGGTAATAGAAACCCAGCCATTAGGAAGCTCCCATTCTTCTTCGCGCCAGACTTCATCTAGTAGGAGTTCACTCACTGGTACATATAATATTTTTTCGACTTCGTGGATATTTGGTTCCAAGTTAGGTCGTTCTGGAAGAACCGTTACAAATGGATGTATAAGACTTCTACTGCCTACCGTGACTATGGGGTCTAAACGACCGAGAGGGTTTAATCCTTCTGTTTGAATTCCTATTTCTTCATTAGATTCACGGCATGCCGTTGCCCATAAATCATGATCAGAATCTTCGACACGACCTCCAGGGAAAGAAACCTCGTGTCTATGGGAACTTAGATTCTTTGATCTTCTAGTGAGTATTAAATGCGGGTCATATTCATCATAAATACCTACAAGTACTGCAGCATCTCGTTCCTCACCTGTAGGGATTCTTCCTCTGATGCCCGCTGGGACACGATTTGTTAACGCAGCTACCACTCGTGCAAGTTCAATTTTTTTATCTTCAGATTCAAACCACGGCGAAACATTTCCCAAGCGCCAAGACTCAGGACGCGGAATTACTTGCATACCACCACGTTGGTTTTTTTGTGGTTCCATCAATCAAGACTACCTTCGCCGTAAAACACTTCTGGCCGGGCATATGCCCGGCCAGAGTAAAACAGTTATAAGAACTGTTACATCATGCCGCCCATGCCGCCCATGCCGCCCATGGGGTCCATTCCACCACCAGGCATTGCTGCCTCTGGCTCTGGCTTATCAGCAACTAATGCTTCAGTTGTTAATAGAAGTGCTGCGATTGAAGCAGCATTCTGCAAGGCTGCTCGAGTGACCTTCGCTGGATCAATTACTCCAGCTTCAACTAGATCAACTAATTCTCCAGTTGCCGCATTCAAGCCTGTTGAACCCGAAGCCATCTCAATTTCTCTAACCTTTACAGCGCCTTCGAAACCGGCGTTGTCGGCTATAAGCCTTGCTGGAGCTTCAAGAGAAACATGAACAATTCTTGCTCCTGTTTCTTCATCTCCTTCAAGATCACCTATTACAGATTCAATAGCTGAACGTGAGCGAAGTAAAGCAGTACCGCCTCCGGCTACAACTCCTTCTTCTATGGCTGCACGTGTAGCTGAAAGAGCATCTTCTATCCTGTGCTTCTTTTCTTTAAGCTCCACTTCAGTAGCAGCTCCAACCTGAACGACTGCTACGCCGCCAGCTAATTTAGCCAAGCGTTCCTGCAGTTTCTCTTTGTCCCAATCGGAATCTGTCTCATCAATTTCACGTTTTATCTGAGTAATTCTTCCTTCGACAGCTGATGCTTCACCTGCACCTTCGATAATCGTTGTGTCATCTTTTGTGATTACGACTTTTCTAGCGGTGCCCAACATGTCAAGACTTACGCCCTCAATTTTTAAGCCAACTTCCTCGCTAACAACTTGTCCTCCGGTGAGAACAGCCATGTCTTCCAACATTGCTTTGCGTCTCTCACCAAACCCAGGAGCTTTAACTGCTACTGAGTTAAAGGTTCCGCGAATCTTGTTGACTACGAGAGTCGCCAATGCTTCACCTTCAACATCTTCAGCAATTATCAACAGAGTCTTTCCGGTTTGCATGACTTTTTCAAGTAGGGGTAGAAGGTCTTGAACGGAAGAAATCTTCCCTTGGTTGAATAGCAAATAAGGATCTTCCAAAATTGCTTCTTGCCTTTCAGGATCACTTACGAAATACGGTGACAGATATCCCTTATCGAACTGCATACCTTCGACGAAATCAAGATCCATACCAAAGGTGTTTGACTCTTCGACAGTTACAACACCGTCTTTACCTACCTTGTCGATTGCTTCAGCTATAACTTCTCCGATAGCAGCATCGGCAGCTGAAATAGCTGCGACGTTTGCGATCTGATCTTTTGAGTCATCGACTCGGACTGACTGGTCAGCTATGGCTTCTACTGCTGCGGAAACCGCCTTTTCAATACCCTTTTTTAAGCTCATTGGATTAGCTCCTGCCGCAACATTTCTCAATCCTTCGCGAACAAGGGCTTGCGCTAGAACAGTAGCTGTGGTCGTACCGTCTCCTGCAATATCATTTGTCTTCGTCGCAACTTCTTTTACTAACTGAGCGCCCATATTTTCGAAGCTGTCTTCAAGTTCAACTTCTCTAGCAATGGAAACTCCGTCATTAGTAATAGTAGGTGCGCCGAATTTTTTATCGAGAACTACATTTCGTCCTTTTGGTCCAAGTGTTACTTTTACGGCATCAGCTAACTTGTTGACACCTGCTTCAAGGCCACGGCGAGCCTCTTCATCAAACTTTAAAATTTTTGGCATCTTTTGGACCTACTTCACAACCGCAAGAACGTCGCGAGCGTTAAGAATCAATAGATCCTCACCCTCTGCGGCTATCTCGGTTCCGCCATATTTGCTGTAAACAACCGTGTCGCCTACACCAACATCCATTGGTATTAGCTCTCCGCTCTGTTCACTGCGTCTGCCAGGTCCTATTGCTAGCACTTCACCAGTTTGTGGTTTTTCCTTTGCTGTATCAGGTATTACAAGACCACTTGCAGTGGTCTCTTCTGATTCGCCAGGGCGGACCACAATACGATCCTCAAGAGGCTGAAGGTTCATAAAAAAACTCCGATTCTTTGTTTCTTAGGTAGACCAAAATTCATGAATTGAACAACAATTCTTTTTGGCACTCTCTTTATTCGACTGCTAACGATACGTCTAAAATGTGTGTAATTCCAACATTTTTCGCCTGTTTATAAAGCAAAACTTATGGATATGGCTTAAACCAAGCCTAAATTCGGGTCTACACCAGTATTTAAAGGGCTTGGACCCATTTTTTTAAGACTCCAGTACCCAGCAGCTGCAACCATGGCAGCATTGTCTGTACACATGGCTCTTGAGGGAAGGCACCCTTTAACCCCTGTTGAGTCGCAAACTTCCATAAATCTGTCTCGTAAACGCGAATTGGCTGCCACTCCACCGCCTAGACACGCTGCCTCGACTCCTGTCGATTCAAGTGCCCATTTGAGTTTTGTAACTAATGCATCTACGACTGCTTCTTGGAAAGATGCCACAACGTCTTCTGTAGCTGCATCAGGATTTGAACGAACATGATTAACTACAGCCGTTTTGAGTCCACTAAAAGAAAAAGCGAATCTTCTATCGTCAGGCAAAGTCGCAGGATTTTCTTGCACTAAAGAGCGAGGATATTGAAAAGCTGATCTATCCCCCCCTAGAGCTAAATTATCAATAGCTGGACCTCCCGGATAACCAAGTCCTAAGTATCTGGCTACCTTGTCAAAAGCCTCCCCAGCTGCATCATCGAGTGTCGAACCTAACACGCGGTATTTTCCTTGTTCTTCCATTAAGACAAGTAACGTGTGACCTCCAGAAACGAGTAAAAAAACAAGCGGTAATTGAAGATCCGGATCTTCTAAAAAAGAAGCGTACAAATGTGCTTCTAAGTGGTTAACTGCAATAAATGGAACACCCCAAACTGTTGCTAAAGCTTTAGCTGAGCTAACTCCCACCAGTAATGACCCCACAAGACCTGGACCCGCTGTTGCCGCGACTGCTTCAATTTGATCTCCCTCCACTCCTGCAGCGACTAAGGCTTCTGCAACTACTGGGACTATCAATTCGACGTGAGCCCTGCTGGCTATTTCAGGCACTACACCGCCAAATCTTTCATGCAAATGAATCTGGCTACTAACTATTGAAGAGCGTACCAACTTGGAAGATTCCACCACTGCTGCTGCAGTTTCGTCGCAAGAGGTTTCGATCCCCAGTATAAGATCAGCCATTTTTCACCTCTGCCTGTAAAAACTTTTTATTAGTTTCTTCAATAGTTTCTTGGACCTTCTCATCAAATAAGTCATTCAGCCACATAATCAAAGCATCTTCACTTGTGTCACTGTAATAATTTGGTCTGACTCCAGCGGGGACAAAACCAAACTTTTGATACAAGCTCTGGGCTATCATATTTCCAACTCTTACCTCAAGAGTGATTGCTGCAAGACTCAAAGCAATTGCCGAACTACAGAGATCTGCTAATAATAAACGCCCTAATCCAAAACCTTGACTGCTGGGGCTTACCGCCATTGTGGTTACATGCCCTTCATCATGAAGCTGCATCAAACCAGAATGTCCTACGATTTTCCCCGCTTTCTTTATCACCCGATGTGAACACTTTTCAGAACATAATTGTTGACGTAAAAAACTAGGAGACCATGTAGTCGAAAAGACTAAGTCGTCAATTGACAATATTTCTCCAACATCATCCTCAATAGCATCCCTGATTTCTATTTCTCCAACCACCATGCTCATTTCGAATCATTTCTGGTTGACCAATTAATTTCCGCATCAGGTTTACGTAAATAAATAGGTTCAAGGTCCCAAGGTTGGACAAACTCTTCACGCATTGCACGAGCATGAGCAAGTTGAACCATTGCTCGTGCGCTGGGATGCGCCAATCCTTGTTCTGCTAGTTCCACTCTCCCAAGACTCTCAAAAACCTCCGCATAACGAAGCGCCCCATCACCCACCAGTAAACTTGGTTCATCAAAAGTTTGTATTTCAGCAGCTAAGTCTTCTGCCGTGCAAACATTTGCATCACGCACTCTTTGAATCCCACCTGGAACTCGGCGGAATAGAGCAGTGAACAATTCTCCCCGTCTGGCATCCATTGCCGAAACGATTAAACGACTTGTCCATCTAGCGGGAAAAGCAAGTAGGTCTAAACTTGAAATTCCAATTACTGGCAGAGTCAAAGCATGTGCAATAGAGATCGCTGTTGCTATACCCACTCTCAATCCCGTGAACAGACCCGGTCCGATATCAACTGCAATAGCGCCAAGTTCAGAATAATTGATTCCAGCTTGTTCTTTAATAAACGCTATTTGTGGAGAAATACTCTCAGCGTGCCTTCCATTGATACCACTGTGTGCTGATGCAAGTACCCCCTCATGGCCACCGATAGCACAACCTGCTTGAGAACTAGCGGTTTCAATAGCAAGAATCAACATTGTTATCCTCTGATTTGTGTTGAGAACGACGACACAAGACTAACCAATTCAGACTCTCTCTCTAACCATTTATGACCTATAGGGCTGAAATCGATAATACGATCATTTAGACCCTCACCGAGGCTTAAAGTAATTTCCAAATAACCCTCTATTAAAACCGAAGAAATCACATCGCCCCATTCAATAACAGTCAAAGAATTAGCATCTATTAGCTCCGACAAGCCAAGTTCTTCAACTTCTTGAAAATTTTCTAAACGGTAAACGTCAAGATGATTTAAAATCAGTTCTCCCTCATATCTATTGGCGAGAGTGAAAGTTGGAGAAGTAATCGGATGCTCAACTCCTAAAGCCAAACCTAAACCTTGAGTAAACGCAGTTTTTCCAGCACCCAAGTCACCAGACAAAACAACTACATCCCCCGCTTGGAAAACTTTTATCAATAACGATGCCAAATCACGTGTTTCTTCAACTGAAGATGTTTTGGCCGAAACAGCGGGTACAAGTTTTCCCTCTTCTTCAGTCATTAATTATTTCCTTTGCTTTACGAAGATCAGCTCTCATGTTTTCGATGACACCTGCTCGCCCTCTAAGAGCTGCCGCAGGATGAAAAGTAGGAATCAGACTGTAACCCAAATATTCATATTTTTTCCCTCTTAATTTTGTTATTCCAATTTTTGTATCCAGAAGAAGTCTGGTAGCAAAATTTCCGAGAGTAACTATTACTCTCGGTTTAATTATCTCCAATTGTGTTTCAAGATAAGAACGACACGCCTCTATTTCCTCTGATTTAGGATCTCGATTTTCAGGTGGTCGACATTTCACGACGTTAGAGATATAACACGCTGAACGGTCCATGTTCATTTCTTCTAATAAAAGGTTGTCTAAAAGTTTTCCTGAACGACCGACAAAAGGGACTCCCAAACGATCTTCTTCAGCACCGGGAGCTTCGCCGATGAACATTAAGTCTGCGTTTACAGAACCTGTTCCAAAAACAGGTTGCTTCCTGTGTTCAGCTAAAGAACACTTTGTGCATTCTGAAACCTCTTTTGAAATCAGATTTATCGTTTTAGACACAACAAAAGACTATCTATTTTAAAGCACTACAAAATGCGATTAAACACAGGCTTGACGAATAGCTTTCTCAGTTACAAACACACTCAGAGTTCTTGCTATATCGAATTTACGAGAATCGGCATCCAATTTTTTTGTAGACACCGCCACTACAGCATCACCATCCATTCTGGTGTGAGCTGGAAAGATAGAACGCGCAATACCATCGTGACTTGATTGAGAAAGGAGAAAACATTCAGACTTTGTAAGAGACAAATTTGTCATAACAACTCCAAGAGTAGTATTCATCAGTTCAGTTGTTTCTGTGGATTCTCCCCTTTCAGGTAACCCAAAACTCTCTTTTATAAAAGACTCAGAAATTTCCTCATTAAGCACGTCACCTGCCGCATTCACAGCAAACAAAGAACAAACGACCACACCTTCAACTTCCGCTGAAGCGATTCCTATACCTCCGTTGCTTAAATTCTCTTTACCACGCCAATTTCCAGTAGTCGCTCCAGTACCGGCACCAACTCTGCCAGTTGCTAATTCACTCTTATTATTTTCACCGTCTAAACAAGCAATTCTTCCTTCATTTAAGCCAGGGCGAACGGAAGAGCTCCCCACCCCTAAGTCATATAAAGACATTCCCACAACAATCGGCACAACACCTTGTGCAGTGGGGAAACCTATATCTGATTCCTCTAAAAATTCAACAACACCGATCGTGGACGCAAGACCAAATGCGGAACCGCCTGAGATCACTACTGCGTCAACATTCTCAACTGTTCGTTCGGGAGCCAGTAATTCGAATTCTCTGGTAGCGGGCGCTCCACCTCTGACTTCACCAGAAGCGACAACATCATTCGGGAATCTAATAACTGTGCACCCTGTTCTAGCTTCTGTATCAGTCCAATGGCCTATTTTTATCTCGTCAAATGGTAACTTCATCTAATCGACGGTACATGCCATTTGATTTAGTCAGCTAATTTGCTTAATCGTTTTTTTACTTCATGCTCAGAAAGGCCTTCAATAAGAATTCTCTTTTTTTTGGACTTATGACCTGAACGAATTGAAATCAAATATTTTGGAATTTTTAAACTCTTTGCCAATATTCGACAGACAGACTCGTTTCCTTTTCCTTCTACTGGTGCTTCCGTAATTCTGATCTTAATAATTTCACCTTGTAATAAAATTTTTTGTTCTTGTGCCCGGGGAATTACACGCGCCTCGATTATGCAACTATTTTCCATTAGTAGACCTATTAAGAAATTCAAAGACCATCGCTAACAATCTCTTCCAACTTGTCGTCATAACACTTAATTACATCTACCCAGTCAAAACGTCTCATAGCTTCCCCCAAGCCTGCAACATTTTTTTTCCAATTATCTATATCATTTAAAACTTCTCGTAAGCGATCTGTCATTTTCTCATTTGAGTAAAAGACAAAATCATGCCACTCTTCTGGCACAATTTCTGGATAGCTAAGACGCTTTGGCAAAACTGGAATTGCCCCTGCTGATAATGCCTCAACTATAGAAATGCCAAAAAACTCGTGCATCGCGGAGCTAACTACCACGTCCGTTTTAGATAGTAAAGATATGTATTCACTCCTAGGTAAATAACCTGAACTAACAATAAATTCACTTAGTTTTCCAAATTGTGACTTTATTGCTTCAGAACCTTCAGGAGAATTTTCTCCGGTTACTGCAAAATTAAATCGAACACCTTCTTCTTTGAGTTTTATTAAAGATGTGATAAAAGCTTCAGGATTCTTGTCATATTCCCAACGATGATTCCATAAAACCAAAGGAGGGTTCTCAACGCTATCTGAAGACACTATTTCTGATAATTCGACACCTACAGGTACGACATGCATTTTGTCAATTGCTTGCTCTAAAAGGTGCGAATGAGACAAGTCAGGGACATTACTGAGAAATTCAGGCAAAGCTTCTATAAGACTCTCTTTATGAAAATTGGAATTTAACCAAATTTGATCCGCAATGGCCATATTTTTCCAATTCACAAATTTCATTGAATTATCTGGAGACTGACCTGAAGATACAGGATATGTAAGTTGGTTTTCATGCTGGTACAAAACCACTGGCGGATCTCCGATAAAACGTTTTGTGAAACCCAACCATGCTGCCAGATCAATCATCCCACTTGCCAATACGATGTCTGGCTTACCTTTATCGTTAACTATCTCTTGAGTTTTCTCAGCCATGGTTAAAGCAGATCCTCTTACTCGCCATCTCCAAAAAGAACCAGGATGTGAAATGAAAGAAATTTCATGCCGAGTGTGCTTTATTAGACCCTCAGCCCATGTCTGGTGAGAGCCACTATGAAATGGTTCGAGAAGTAAAACCTTTAATTTCGTTGCCATCGGGCTCAATACCTTCGGGGAATTCTAGCTCCTAGAGAAGTGAGGATTTCGTGACCTATTGTTCCTAATAGTTCTGCTACATCAGAGACTGCTAAGACACTGTCTCCCTGTGCTCCTAATAAAACCACCTCATCACCAACTTTTATCGATTCATCGACTTCAACAATTAGTGAGTCCATTGTTACCACGCCACGTATCGGCCAGTGAGCTCCCCTTATAAGAACTTCGCCGCCATCCCACCAGCCTCTAAAAATTCCATCAGCGTAACCAATTGGAATTGTTGCTATTCGAGTATTTCTACTTGCCTTCCATCGGTGTCCGTAACCGACTCCTTCTCCACTTTCCACTGTTTGTAAATAACTCACTTCGCTACGTAACCAAACAGCAGGTTTTAATCCAAGCTCTTTAAATCTCTCAGAAAAAATTTTTGACGGCTCAGTCCCATAAAGACCTATCCCAACACGAACCATTGAGCGATGGGTTTCGGGCCATTCTAAAGTCGCAGCAGTGTTAGCTTGATGCACTACCTGTGGAACATGTCCGGCGCCAGCAAGCTCTTCTAATACTCGATCAAAAAGTTCTATTTGAATCTTATTAAAAGGATCTGTCGGAGTGCTTGCTAACGCGAAATGTGTAAATAAACCTTCTAATTGGATCCCTGACCCGACCAGATAACTAGCCAATTCAATAATTTCGTTCGGTCTAACCCCAACTCGATGCATTCCAGTATCAACTTTGAGGTGCACTGGAGCTTGTTCGTCTGCAACAGAAGAAAATGCGTCAACTCCTGTTCTTGTGTAGATTGTTGGACGGACACCGCCGAGTTTGACCACTTCTTCCATTTCAGTTGGCCGTGGTTCTGAAAGTATAAGAATGGGAGCTTCGATACCTTCTCTTCGCAGAGCAGCTGCTTCTTCAACAAAAGCTACTGCAAGCCATGTAGCACCTGAAGCCAAAACTTGTTTGGCTACTTCTGCAGCACCATGTCCATATCCGTCAGCTTTAACAACAGCGCAAAGCTCGACTGAATCATCTAATAGATCGCAGAAAATAGAAGTGTTTTCTGCAATAATTTCTAAATCAATTTCAGCCCAAGTCGGTCTCATCCGAAACTCCAAGCTCTCTATCCACCCCTACATCAATGAGGGTCTCGATTAAACAAGTAACTAAATCATTTGCAACAATTCCTGTTGAAGGTAAACGATTTAATAGCTGACCATGAATATGAGCTCCGGAAGAAGCCGCCTCAAGAAGTCCCGCCCCTCTTGTTAGGAAAGCTCCAATGATTCCTGCTAGAACATCTCCTGAACCCGCAGTCGCCAACCTTTGGTCTCCTGAATTTATAATACGAGTGTTTCCTTTTGGATCAGAAACAACCGTTGTAGGTCCCTTTAGAAGAACAACAGAACCAGTTTCTTCTGCACACTTTCTGACTGCAGATATGCGATCAAGTGATGGTTTTTCACCCATCACTTTTTCAAATTCACCTTCGTGCGGAGTAAGAATTAATTGAGATTTGTCAGGAAAGTCATTCTTGTCAAAGGCATGAAGAGCATCCCCATCAAGCACCACTGGGCATTTTAATCTACCAACCAACTCTTTTATCCCATTAAGTAACTCGGGGTTCCTTCCGAGACCTGGACCAATTACAAATGATTTAAAGCGACTGATCTCATTTTCATCTATCGACAAATCAGTTTGCAGAGGAAATGAAACTGCCTCTAATGGAACTTCTGAAATTTCAACTTCAGGTGAAGAAAAGCGAATGTAACCAGCTCCTGCCCTTTGCGCCGCACTTACTGTCAATATCGCTGCCCCCTCCATTCCTTTCGAGCCGGAAATCACCCAACAAGCTGATTTCCATTTATGTGACTCATCGGACCTGGATGGGATCCACCTAGATACATCGTCATCAGTGACCAAGCCGCAGGATAAGGAAGAAGTATCTAAACCAATATCTGCAATCTCCAATTCTCCACTCAGGCGAGCACCATCTGAAAAAATATGTCCTGGTTTAAGTGCATTAAAAGTTAAAGTTTTTTTTGCTTTAAAAGGTCTCCCAATCGAACAACCTGTATGCCCATCAACCCCTGAAGGGATGTCAACAGACAATACAGTCGAGTTTGTTAAAGGAGCTTCATATGGTCTCTTCAGGCCAGTTCCATATGCGGCATCTATTACCAGATCTACATCTGGCAATTCTTTAGGAGTTTCATCAGCGTTAATCAGTTGGACACGCACACCTCTTCGTTCCAATCTTTTAGCTGCTACTTTTCCATCTTCTCCATTGGATCCTTTTCCTGTAATAACGATTACCCTGCGTCCGTAAGCTCCGCCCAGTTCTCTTAAAGCTGAACGCGCTACAGCTGCTCCGGCTCTTTCAATCAAAACCTCCGTAGGGCATGATGAAGATCTATCAATCTCTCGCATTTCTTCTATAGCCGCAATTGGAATCAAAACAGAACCACTTTCAAAATCAAAAAACTCACAATGCGACTACTGTCGCGAGAGCCGAATTGTCAGTATGGGTAATAGAAAGTTCCCAACGAGTTACACCTGCTTCTTCAGATCGCGAAAAAGCTTTCCCATGCAAACACAAAGTTGGTTGTCCCGAAGGTTCACGCACAACTTCAATGTCGTACATAGGCATTGACCCTAAACCTAAACCCAAAGATTTAAGTGTTGCTTCTTTAACAGCAAATCTAGCTGCATAACGTTCTGCAGGATCATCAGCTTTTTCGGCATATTCACGTTCTGAAGGCCGGAAAAGTCTAGAAACAATCCCAGGAGTACGGGAAATGACTCGACGGAATCTTTCCACATCAACCAAATCAACTCCGATCCCTATCACAACAAAATCACCCCGCGAACCATCAATCGAACCGCCTTAGTCTTTCAGCAACTGAATCAACCGAATCAATTAACAATTCTTCAATGCTTTGCTCAGAAAGAAAATCGTCTCTAAAGGATGGTTCCGTTTCTCGTACAGCATCCTGAATAGCTTCATAACGGTTGTGATACCCGTTTAGAACTGTTCTTATTTCTTCAATATTTAAATTTTCACTTAAAGAAATATGAAGCAAATTTATTCCAGTAGTCTCGCCATCTTTGACTTCCGGGATCAATAAAATTGTCCTTTCATCCCTAAGCCCTTTGGTCAACAAAACTTTTTTGCTTGTCGCAACCCTATGTTTAGTTCCTCTTAACTCGAGATCTCTTTCTACTCGTGATTGGATTCCTACTGAAACACCGTCTCTGTCGACAATTGTCAAAGTCGGATTACCCGCATCCAACCCACTGATCCGGTAGCGGGTATACCCGGTGACTTCATCAATTGCTATATCTAAACTCACCAAAAGTTTCAAAGTCTCATAGCTAATGCAATCGCGTGAGGTTCCTGCCTCTAAAACTCTTTTAACCAAAGAAACATCCAACAAATTTTCATCACTACGAGAAATTCCAACGGTTACAGTTTTAGCTTGATGTTTTATAGCGTCAACCGGTCTCGTCAACTCTTCAATTGCTAATACCAGAGCTTTGGCTAACTCATCTATTACTAGAGATGGTGTTCCAACTCTTCCAAACTCGATTTGATACAAGTCGAGAGGTATCTCACCCAGCGAATAACGCAAAAGAGAGGCTAAACGGACCGAAGTCGATGCTTCTAAATGGCCATTTAAACGTCCGTTTCGCAACTCATCGAAAAAGAAGTTTGAAACTTTACGGATATCTTCACGCAAATAATTAAATACTTCGTCATTTGGGAGAATGCTCTGTTCTGTAAGACGATCGTTTGTAAGTTTTTCAATCACAGCGTGCGCGACACGCAAGGGCTGAGCTTGATTGTCGATAGAACAGGCAGCTTCATATCCAAAAAGATGACCAGCCATAGTAGCAAGAACAAAAGCTAAATAAGGGTGAGTTGAAGGAACGGAAATCACATCAAGAGCATCAGGAAATTTATTCGGTTCGGAATCAGTTATAACAATAGGTGCTGCTTTATGTGCTCGAAATATTGCCACCTCCTTAGCAATATCATCAATTGTTGAACCTGTCATTCCATTGGCACACACAAGAATCATCGGTTCTGAGGACAGATCAATATGTTTTTTATCCTCAATCACATCCGAAGCAATTGACTTATAACAGAGCTCAGAAAGTTTTATTCTTATTTCTTCTGCCGCTATGACATTTCCGCCACTCCCGACTATCGCCCAATGACGATGCGGTGGTGCAAATTGATTAGCTAGTTTTGAAATATGTTCACGTAGATCCAATAACTCTTCCATTGCTTCGGGTAAAGAATTAAGAGCCTTAAGAATTGCTTTTCCATCAGAGTTTTTATTTACAGAAATAACTTCAGACATCGCGAAAGCTAAAAGGTAACCCGCTACTACTTGGCTATAAAAAGCTTTTGTAGATGCGACACTCATCTCTATGTCTCGTCCGTCAGATGTGTACAGGACGCCATCGGCACGATCAGTCAAATCACTGTTTCTACGATTTACTATGGCAACCACTTTTGCGCCCCTAGCTCTAACCAGTTCAACTGTCCTATTGGTATCAGTTGTAGTGCCTGACTGGCTGATGGCGACTACGAGTGTATTGGACATATCAAGTTCTAAATCGAATGCTGATAGCTCAGTTGCAGGCTTAGCTTTTACATTGATATCCGTTTCACTCAATTGACTTGAAATCGCAGTTGCTGTTGCTCTTGCAGCCACTGCAGCGGTTCCCTGCCCGATGACAAAGATTTTTTTTATTTTTCCGGATTTTAGATCTAGTTTTAATTGATCCGGAAGAGTTTCAATGCCTATTCTGACATCGAACTCGTTATTTTCTCCTTTAACTAAACGTCCTCTAAGAGTGGATCTGACTGATGACGGCGACTCTTCAATTTCTTTTAATAAATAATGCTTATATGAACCTCGATCTATATCTCTTGTGCTTATTTCAGTCTGTGAGAGATCTTCTTCTCGCACTTTTGCATCATCAGATGCAAAAGTTTTCCTATCGATTCCTTCGAGAGTTCCCGCCGAGTTCATATCTAATCTGATCACTTGTCCCTTTTCATTAGATTCACTGATTAGTTCCTCACCATCAATCCTTAAATATGTATTCGTTATTTCAACAAGGCCATATGGTTCACTTGCAACTAGATATGCATCTTCAGCTAAGCCGACGTAAAGAGCTTGACCACTTCCCTTAACTGACAAAAAAATGCTTTCCGGTTGAGAAACATCTACTCCAGCAACCGCAACCGAACCTTCAAAATTTCTTACTGCTTTTATGAAAGACTCTTCGGTGCTGATGCCATCAATCTTGTTTCTTTGCCAAACTTCAGGAACTACTCTTGCATCTGTAGTAATTCCGTTCGGAATTCTTAATTCAAAACTTGCTATTAAATCTGCAAAATTGTCTATATCACCATTTTGAACTGTGGTTACTACTCCTCTATCTGTATCAATTGACTCCACTGGATGTGCATTTGATTCAGAAATTAAACCAACACTGGCCCATCTTGTGTGACCAACCACATTTGCTTTAACACTTTTACCGGACAGAGCTTTAGCCAATAAGACATCTGAAACTATTGATTCCCTTAATGAGTCCGTATTATCTCCCAAATCTCCAATTTCAGAAGCTGTTTTATACACAAACAACAAAGAACCATTTGAAGATTTTCTAACTGACCCTGAACGGAATAAAAAGTCATTTAATCGATCTTCAGGAATTTCGACATCATCTAAATCATGGTCCCAAACTAAAATCTGTAAACCCGCAGAATCTCGACCCCGAACCTCCAGTCGATCCAACCCTGAAAGGGCTTGTTGTAAAGACAACAAAGCCGAAAAACCTTGATGGCTTGGAGTGAATTTTTTTGAAGTTAAATCAATAACTCTTTTGTAAGAACCGATACGGTCTTTTTTTATTGACCATACAAGGTCACGCATTCTTGAGGATAAAACATTCAAAACCTCAACATCGTCAGAGGATAAAGATAATTGCTTTTCAGGATTTTGGAAATAGTCAAAAAGTTGATCCAAACTTGTTTCGATTGCGGGTACAAGATTCTCATTATTGAATAAAGCTAGAAACCCTGGCAGTCCCTTCAATTGAGAGTTAACAAAATCCAAAGATTCCACATGCTTTTTCAACATATTTAAATCGTCTAACGAAAGAGAGTTGGAAACTGACTCTAATAAACCTAGAAGTTCTACTAGCTCAGGAACCTCTCTACTAGAAGGACGTCGCAACACAGCAATTATGCCGCACATCTAATACCCTCCCTTCTCTCAAACATTGAATTTTAGAATTAAAAACAGTCTGTTTTAATTCTACGATCTCTTTCTCAAGTGTTGTTCGCGGCTAAAGAAAGCGTTGATCTTTTCGCACCACAAGATTTGAAAGATGTTCAGCGATACTGCTAGCTAAATCAGGATCCAGAGTTTCAACCATCACTCTGACTAAAGGTTCTGTGCCTGATGATCTGACTAAAATCCGTCCTCCATCTCCAAGTTCCATAGACGCGACATTGACTTCATCTGTAATCTCTTGAACAATCTTTTCGGCGTTACTTTCTACAGGAACGTTTATCAAGACTTGAGGTACTTTAGAAAAAATCGTTTTTGAGTTAGTTAATATTTTACCTTTTCTATTTAAAGCCAATAAAGTCTGAACTGCTGTTAGAACACCGTCACCTGTTGTTGATAAGTCTCTAAATATTATGTGACCTGATTGCTCTCCTCCTAAAACCCAACCACTTTCCTCTAAGGCTTCTAATATGTTCCGGTCGCCCACAGGAACCTCATGAAGCAGTATCCCTATGTCGGAAAGAACATTTCTCATACCTAAATTCGCCATAGGTGTTATAACTACTGAAGAATCTTTCAGTAACCCACGTTTCAATCGATCTTTAGCGCAGATCACCAATAAGTGGTCACCATCAAGTATGGAACCATCAGACGTTACTGCAATGACTCGATCACCATCCCCATCAAATGCAAAACCAATATCTGAGTCACTCGACAGGATCTCTTTGATTAAATTTTGTGGGTTATTGCTCCCGCAATCATCATTAATGTTCCTGCCATCCGGATTTGAACTGACTTCTATAACCGTGGCACCAAGTTCTTTGAAGACAACCGCCGCCTTATTAACAGTTGCACCGTTAGCACAATCTAAAACTAATTTTAAACCTGAGAAGCAACCCCTCTCAGCAGAAGAAATTATTGAATCGACCCAACGGGAATCATTCTGATCTTCTAGGTCAGGGGTTCCAATAACGTGCCGCTCGTTTTGTTCTTTGTCCCAGTCAATTTGTATTAAGTCTTGAATTGAATCAGAAATTTTCAAACCACCTGGTCCGAAAAGTTTTACGCCATTATCAAACCAAGAGTTGTGAGAAGCTGAAATAACAGCTCCTCCTGCATTTTCCACTTTGGCTACATACGCAACTTCTGGAGTTGGAGCAATTCCAAGAGAAATTACTTCGATACCGCCATGCTGTAACCCTTGTTTTAAAGCTGCCGCCAAAACGAAGCTAGATTCTCTAGTGTCACGCCCCAAATAAACTCTTTTTGTATTCAGATGTCTAGACGCAGCTATACCTAAAGATACAATTTTCTCTTCATCAATTTCGCTGCCAACGCGGCCACGAACCCCATCGGTACCAAAAACTAGAGCCATTACTTAATCGTAAAGGATAAACAAGTCCCTATGTTGTCGTTAGCGCTTCGAATACTGTGGAGCTTTTCGAGCTTTCTTCAAACCGTACTTCTTGGACTCTTTCTTTCTTGAATCCCTAGTCAAAAGACCAGCTTGTTTAAGCGATTTACGTCTCTCTGGCTCTAATGTCTCTAATGCACGAGCAATTCCCAAGCGTAAAGCTCCAGCTTGGCCGCTGATTCCTCCGCCATTAAGAGTTGCATCAATATCATAAATTCCTTCGCTGCCAGTAACTCTCAAAGGTTCCATAAATATCAAACGATGACTTTCGGAAGGAAAATACTCATCCGCTGTTCTGCCATTGATCAAAATACGACCATTACCTTCACGAAGGCGCACTCTGGCAACAGACTCTTTACGTCGACCAGTCGATTGAATCAAAAGTTCTGTCATTTTATTCTCTTCCTAAATTTCCTTAAGTGAAAAGCCATTATCTTTGAGACCTGCAATGATCTGCTCAACAGCTTTGGGCCCTATTTTTGCTATGCCTAAAATATCCTCGCTGGTTTTACCCACAAGCTCTTCTATTGTTGTAATTCCGCCTGCTGCAAGATTATTAATTACTGCAGTCGTTAAACCTAAGTCCTGCAATGAAACACTTCCTGAAGTTTCAATTTCTTCAGTTTCAGGATTAATTGCTTCTAGAGGTTCTTCTTGTGAGTCCGAAGCTTTTACTTCAGTTGTCTTTGATTCGACTGGTTTTATTTCTTTAGGTCCTCGCAGTCTCGTATGTTCGAGCTCTAATTGTTGTGGTTTTTGAGCATCATGTGGATGATCTCCACCGCTATAAATTTTGAGTTTTGTTAGCATCTGACGACCCAGACGATTCTTCGGTAGCATTCCGCCAATCGTTGTCCTCAAGGCTTCTTCAGGTCTGTCAGCCAGCAAGTCACCGTACGTTTTAGTTTTCAGACCACCTGGATAACCAGAGTGGCTATAAACAGCTTTATCAGTTCTCTTTGAACCCGAAAGAACCACCTTGTCAGCATTGACAATCACTACGTGATCTCCTGTGTCCTGATGAGGTGTAAAAGTAGGTTTATGTTTTCCTCTTAATATTTTCGCGACTTCAGACGCGAGACGTCCCAAAATAAGTCCGTCGGCATCTACGACATGCCATGCTCTCTGTATGTCGCCCTTTTTCGGCGTATAAGTAGACACTAAGTACCTCTGTAGAATATTTAAATAAATCAATAACACTTTTGGGAAATCTAAAATCTCATAACCCAGCCATATAACGATACGGGGCGTCTCTCTGGCCAGCAACCCAAGATTGCAGTGAGAGTAGAAATATCATTTAATACTCGACTGAAAGAAGAATTAACCCTTGTGGAGGAGCTATTTCACCGGCCGCTTGTCTATCAGCTAAAGAAATTAGTTTCGGCAAATAATCATGAGATATTTTTCCTAATCCAACTGACACAAGAGTCCCAACAATTGATCTGACCATTTGATGACAAAAAGATGATGCAGAAATTTCGAAGAATAAATCATTTTCATTCGGAGAACTCCATGTCGCGTATTTAACATTGCGAACCAGAGAAACGGTTTCCCCTGATTTAAGTTTCGGTTTTTTACAAAAAGAGCTGAAATCGTGTTCTCCGATTAAATGTGAAGAAGCTTTCTGCATCGAACTTAAATCCAATTGACTAGGAATATGCCAAACCCGATCAACTAGAAAAGGATCTAAATCAGGGCTATTGAGAATTCGATAAGAGTACGTTCGGGAGATAGCACTAAACCTTGCATCAAAATCTTGATCTACAAATTGCAAGTCAGTAAATAAAACCGACGGACTGGATTGTCTATTGACAGACGAAGCCAACCGTTCCAACGATATTCCTTCAGGCACATCAAAACTGACCACTTGTCCAATAGCGTGAACACCCTTATCAGTTCTCCCTGCACATGTAACACTTATGGGTTCGCCAACTACAAGGGAAATTGCCTTGTTCAAATCCCCTGCAATGCTTCTCACTCCGGGATTTTCTGCAAAACCGTGAAAATCTGCTCCATGATAAGCGACTCTCGCCCTTACTCTCATTTGACTAATAATTCACGTGCTTTAAATTTAAATACTGAAAATTAAACAAGTTCTATACGAGCCATTGGAGCATTATCACCGTGACGTGGACCAATTTTTATAACTCGTGTATAACCACCAGCCCTGTCTTGATACCTAGGTCCTATCTCATCAAAAAGTTTCGTTGTCATTTCACGGTCACGAAGAAATGAAACGACTTGTCTATGATTATGAAGTCCACCTTTTTTAGCTTTGGTAATCATTTTTTCAGCTACTGGTCTCAACGCTTTAGCTTTAGCTTCAGTTGTCGTAATAGCTTCAGCTGCTATAAGAGAAGCGACCAAATTCGCCATCATAGATTTTTGGTGTGAAGAACTACCTCCGAAACGTCGGCCCTTCTTCGGCGTAGCAGGCATTACTAACCCCTAACTCGCAATGACAAGCCTCTGGCATTCAGCTTCTCATAAATTTCATCCAAAGATTTTTGACCGAAATTGGTTATCGTCATTAGATCTTCTGCAGACTTTTCCAATAGCTGTCCAACAGTATCAATTTGAGCTCTCTTTAGGCAGTTACGAGGCCTTTCAGACAACTCAAGTTCTTCAATCTGTAAATCAATATCAGGTGAATTTGTCTCAGGAGATTCAGCCTCTGTGAGTTCCAAACCTTGTACTTCTTCTTCTGCGAGACTTTCAACCAAACCTACTAACGAACCTAAAGTCTTCCCTGCTGAAGCTAAAGCGTCTCTTGGTGTTAGAGAACCATCAGTCTCAATTTTCAAAATTAGCTCATCATAATCAGTTGACTGATCAACACGAGTATTTCCTACTTCAAAAGAAACTCTACGAACAGGTGAAAATAGAGCATCAACTGGAATTATTCCAATTACTCCATCACCGACTGTTCGATCCGAAGATAGATAGCCAACGCCTTTTTCTATTGTTACTTCAAAACTTAAATTTGCTTTTGAATTCAACGTGGCTATGTGTAAATCGGGATTAATGACATCTACCTCTGAATTTGTGGCAAATGACTCACCTGTCACTTGTTGCGGCCCCACAACATCCACCCTTATTTCTATCGGCTCATCACTTTCAGAATGGAAAACTAAATCCTTGAGATTCAAAACAATGTCTGTTACATCCTCAACAACACCATCAATAGTTCCAAACTCATGAAGTGCGTCGTCAAAACGAATCTGAGTAACCGCCGAACCTGGAATGGAGGACAAAAGAGTTCTTCTTAAAGAATTACCCAATGTTTGTCCGAAACCCGGCTCTAATGGTCCTATAGAAAACTGAAGACAATTGTCGCCAAGTTCTGACGAATCTAATTCTTCGACCTTTGGTCGCTGCATCACCAGCATTTTTCTCTCCCTATCTTTACTTTTCTTTGGGTTTAAACCCAAAAACTCTACTTGCTATAAAGCTCAACAATGAGCTGTTCACGTACCGGAATATCTATCTGGTCACGTAATGGTAAATCTATGACAGTAAATTCATGACTACTATCGGCGACTTGAAGCCAAGCAGGCGCTTGCCTGTCAAGAACATCCACATTCCATTGGATTAAAACCATTTTGCTCGCCTTAGGGCGAAGACTAACTATGTCTCCCTTCCGAAGACGGTAACTAGGTATATCAACCCTCTTACCATTTACATCAAAATGACCATGGTTTACTAATTGTCTTGCTTGTGGTCTAGTTGCAGCGATCCCTGCTCGATAAACGGCATTGTCCAAACGTAATTCTAGAAATTTGAGCATATTTTCGCCTGTAACGCCTTCGCGTCGACTGGCTTCTTCATAAACCTTACGGAATTGCTTCTCTGAGAGACCATAAGAGAATCTCGCTTTTTGCTTTTCTTGCAATTGAAGTAAATACTCTGAAGGATTACCCCGTCGTCTCGATCTACCATGTTCACCCGGTGGATATGGCCTTTTATCAAGAGCAACTACTTCACTTTTTGTTCCAAAAATATTTGTACCCAAGCGTCGCGAAATTCGAGCTTTTGGACCTGTATACCTAGACATCAGACTCTCCTTCGCTTAGGAGGTCTACACCCATTATGAGGAACAGGCGTTACATCCTTAATACCTGTTACCTCTATTCCAGTATTCTGAATAGTTCTTATAGCTGTCTCCCGTCCAGAACCAGGACCCTTCACAACAACATCTACTTTTCTAACACCATGCTCAATTGCTTTAAGAGCTGCCTGTTCTGCTGCCATCTGTGCAGCGAAGGGTGTTGATTTTCGCGAACCTTTAAATCCGACATTTCCTGATGATGCCCAAGCAAGAGTATTCCCAGCTCTGTCTGTAAAAGTGACAATCGTGTTATTAAATGAACTCTTTATATGTGCAACTCCATGAGGCACATTCTTACGTTCTCTCCGACGAGAGCTTGAAGTAGCCATTACTTCATTACCTTTTTCTTATTCGCAATTATTTTTCTAGGACCTTTACGGGTTCGTGCATTCGTGTGGGTCCGTTGCCCTCTGACTGGTAATCCCTTTCGATGGCGGATGCCTTCATAACAACCGATATCCATTTTTCTCTTTATATTCTGAGATACTTCACGACGAAGATCACCTTCTACCGTGAGTTGCTCATCAATAAAAGCACGAATTCTCACCACTTCATCGTCATTAAGATCTTTTACTCGAGTTGAAAAGTCAACTCCTGCAGCTTCACAAATATTTTCTGCAACAGTCCGACCTATGCCATGCAGATAAGTGAGAGAAACCACAACACGCTTCTCTCTTGGGATATCAACACCTGAAATACGAGCCATAGATTTTCTCCTAACCCTGTCTCTGCTTATGACGCGGATTGGTACAAATCACCCGAACACGACCATGACGTCTAATAACACGACATTTCTCACACATTTTCTTAACACTTGTTCTTACTTTCATAATCTCTACTTACTTGTATCTGTAGGTAATTCGTCCTCTGGTTAAATCGTAAGGAGTTAATTCAACCTGGACTCGGTCACCGGGAAGTATACGGATGTAATGCATCCTCATTTTCCCTGAAATATGAGCCAAAACATTATGACCATTTTCTTCCAGTTCAACTCGGAACATCGCATTCGGTAACGGTTCAAGAACCGTTCCCTCCATTACAATTGCATCTTCTTTAGATTTCGTCAGAACTACACTCCCAAATCACTATCACTTATTAACCAAAACTCAAACAACTCTAAAGACTAGACAACACAGTAAAGAGCCGACTAGTAACGCTACCCGAGAGCTAAGAAGCGTCCAACCCCTAAGAGGTACTGTATTTAATTCATTTTCCATTAATTACCCCATTAACAACGTTCTGCAAGCGGGAAAAAACCTTATCTTCAGTTCCTAATCCGTCGACAACCACCAAATTGTTCCGCTCTTCAAACCATTTTAAAAGAGGAGCTGTCTCATTTTCGTAGATTTCAAGACGTCGGGTTATTGCTTCCTCAGTGTCATCTGCACGGGATCTATCCAACATTCGTTGAGTCACTTCATCAACAGGAACTTCTAGATTTATTGCAAGATCTAAACTCAATCCTTTTGAAAGCAACTCTCCCTCTAAAGCCTGAGCCTGAGCTGACGTTCTCGGATATCCATCCAAAATAAAACCGTTTTCTAGCACGTCTTTCATTTCAATACGTTCAGCAACAATCCCGTTTATAATTTCGTCAGGCACAAGATCGCCCGCATCCATTATTAGCTTTGCCTTTTTACCCAACTCAGTCTGTGTCTCAACAGCTGCACGCAATATGTCTCCTGTTGAGATGTGAATGGTTCCATACGACTCGCTTAGCCTCATACATTGAGTTCCTTTCCCAGAACCTTGTCGACCGAGAATTACTAAACGCAAATTTTCCATTTTCTTTTCTTGAAGCGGGAACTACTTCAAGAAACCCTCGTAGTTTCTCATCGTAAGCTGAGAGTCAACCTGCTTCATAGTCTCCAAAGCAACTCCCGAAGCAATAAGTATTGAAATACCTACAAACCCAAAACCACTGGCACCTGAAGAAGACGAACCAACACCTGAAGTCGTATCTAAAAATATGTTTATAAGAATTGATGGAACAAGTGCAACGGCTGCCAGAAACAAAGCCCCTGGAAGAGTGATTCGAGACAAGATCTTCGCTAGATATCTTTCAGTTTGATAACCCGGGCGTATACCAGGAACGAAACCGCCTTGTTTTCTTATTGTGTCCGCCTGACGAACTGGATCAAAAGTTATAGCTGTATAGAAATATGCAAAACCAACTACTAAAAGACCTGTTATTCCAAAGTAGAAAACATTATCTGGTTGAGCAAGATTATTGTCTACCCAACTTCTAAAACCATCCCAAGGTAATGCTGCAGCTATAAGAACAGGCAAATAGAGAATAGAAGATGCGAAAATTATCGGTATAACTCCTGATTGATTTACCTTCAGAGGAATATAAGTGTTTTGACCTCCGTACATGCGCCGTCCAACAACTCGTTTTGCAAACTGAACCGGTATCCGCCTTTGACCTTGTTCAACGAAAACCACTACAGCAATAATGGTAATCAAAACAGCAAGAACAACTACAAGAGCCACCACGCCGTTTTCAGCATGTATGAGTGAACCTTGAGCTGGGAAACTACTAATGATCGAAATCATTATCAATAAAGACATTCCATTACCAATGCCTTTTTGTGTAATTAACTCTCCCATCCACATAAGAAGAGCCGTTCCTGCAGTCAAAGTAAGAACTACAACACTCACTGTTCCAATGTGAAAATTGGGTAGAAGATTAGCACCAGAAGAACCACTAATTGAATTACCACTGTCGTTAAACAAAAAGGCGAAACTAGTGGATTGAATGACTGCAATTATTACTGTCATATACCTAGTCCACTGTGTTATTTTTCTCTGACCAACCGCGCCCTGCTGTTGCCATTGTTCTATTCGAGGTACAACAACTCCAAGAACCTGCATAATTATCGAAGCAGTTATATATGGCATTACTCCTAGAGCAAAAACAGCAAAACTAGTTAAAGATCCTCCTGAAAAAAGTTGCAAAAAGGCTAGAACTCCACCTTGATTCGCCCTATCTCTCAAGAGTTGCACTTGTTCTACGTCAATGCCAGGTGCCGGAACAAAAGCCCCAATCCTGTAAAGGAGAATCATTAGAAGAGTAAATAAAATCCTCTTCCTTAAATCCCCTACACGGAACATATTCAACATGCTTTTAAGCAAGAACTTCTCCGTTCACAAATAATTCCTTTTTATAAATAAACATCATCGATTTGTTAAAGCGTTACCTTTGGCAGCTGGCCTAATAGAGAATGGTAGATCTAATTTCTTCACAGAGCCACCCGCACTGGTAATAGCTGCTTCAGCAGAAGCAGAAATAGCATGTGTATGAACATTTACAGCACGTTTAATTTCACCTCTGCCTAATACTTTAACGAAAGACTTCTTAGAGATTAGACCTCGTTCGTAAAGAGTTTCAGGACTGATTTCCGTAAGTCCAGATTCTTCAATTGTGTCCAAGTTAACCGCTTGATATTCAACTCTAAAAGGATTATTGAAACCTTTTAATTTTGGAATTCTCTGAGCAAATGGCATCTGGCCGCCTTCAAAACCTACACGAACTTTGCTACGCGCTTTTTGGCCTTTCATGCCACGGCCTGCAGTCTTACCACCTTTACCAGCAATACCTCTAGCCACTCTTTTAGAACGACGTTTCGAACCGGGTGCTGGGGACAAATCATGAACTTTCATATCATTTAACCTCCTGTACTTCCACCAAATGAGGTACTCGAGCCAACATTCCCCTTATTTCAGGCCTATCAGGAAGGGTATTAACTCTTCCTATGCGACCTAAACCTAAAGCCCTGAGAGTGCCTCTTTGTTTGGGTTTAGTTCCAATAGAAGACCTAGTTTGTCTTACTCGTAGTTGTAAACCAGAATCACTATTCATTATCATTCTCCAACGAATCTGATGCTGAAGGGTCAGGTTTTCCTATCCCTGCTTCAGCTCTTTGATATGCCTCTAAAAGAGCTTTAGGCACAAAATCCTCAGCAGGAATTCCTCTCATTGCTGCAATTTCATCAGGTCGTCGCAAACCTTTAAGACCTGCGATAGTAGCCCTCGCCACATTTATATGATTAGCGGAACCTAAAGATTTACACAAAACGTCTTGTATCCCAGCTTCCTCTAGAACAGCACGCGCTGCTCCTCCTGCTATAACTCCAGTACCTGGAGCTGCAGGCTGCATCAAAACACGCCCTGCTCCCATCACACCCTCAATCGTGTGAATAATTGTGCTTCCTGCCATAGGGACAGAAAAAACATTTCGTTTTGCCTCTTCAGTGCCTTTTTGAATTGCTAAAGGTACCTCTTTTGCTTTTCCATAACCAAGGCCAACTCGACCTGCACCATCTCCGATCACCACAAGTGCTGTGAAAGAAAAGCGTCTGCCGCCCTTCACAACTTTGGCAACACGATTAATATGAACTACTCGTGATTCCCTAAGAGGAATCATCTCGGCTGATGTTTCAACATTCATCAGAACTCCAATCCTTCTTTTCTAGCTGCATCCGCAAGAGCAGCCACACGTCCGTGATACCTATATCCACTTCGATCAAAAACTACCTTTTGGAAACCCGCTTCATTAGCTCGGCTTGCGATTTGGCGGCCAACATCTACAGCCGCATCAATACCTCGAACCCCGTTTGCAATACCATCTTGCTGGGTAGATGCAGAAACTAATGTCTCACCGATTTCATCATTTATTAATTGCGCAGATATGTGCTTGCTCGATCTAAATACAACTAGTCTTGGGCGACTTTGCGTCCCAAAAACTGATTTACGTATCCGTCTATGACGACGATGACGACCAGCACGTCTATCAGATTTAATGCTCACTTCGCCGCCTTTCCAGCTTTACGGGCTACATGCTCTCCCGCATATCTAATACCTTTTCCTTTGTATGGTTCAGGCTTGCGATAACTTCTAATATCAGCAGCAACCTGGCCAACTACCTCTTTATTGATCCCTGAAACAATTATTTGGGTAGGTTCCGGTACATCAAAAGTAATACCATCTGGTGCCTTGACTTTAACAGGATGACTAAAACCAAGCTGCAATTCAAGACCATCACCGCTTATTGCAGCTCTGTAACCAACTCCTACTATTTCAAGTTCTTTCTTGAAACCCTCAGAAACTCCTATAACCATATTGTTTATTAAAGATCTAGTAAGTCCATGCAAAGCCTTGTTTTTTCGCTCATCATTAGGTCTCTCAACTAAAACCACGTCATCTTCCTGACGAGCATCTATTTCACCTGGTAAATCTAAATCTAAAGATCCTTTTGGACCAGTTACTTCTACACTTTTACCTTCGATAGAAACCTGTACATCAGATGGGATAGAAATTGGTTCTTTTCCGATTCTCGACATGTTTTCCCTCCTTACCAGACATAACAGAGAATTTCGCCACCCATACGTCGACGGCGAGCCTCTCTATCACTCATGAGTCCCTTACTTGTACTCACTACAGCTACACCTAAACCTCCAAGCACACGAGGAATTTTATCGGACTTGGTATAAACCCTTAATCCTGGTTTCGAAACTCTCTTTATTCCACTGATTACACGTTCACGTGAATCTGTGTACTTCATTGTTATGGAGAGAACATTACCTATTGTCTTCTCTGAATTGCTTACATCAAAATCGGTAATATAACCCTCTTCTTTTAATAAATCAGCAAGAGCAATTTTTTGTTTTGATGAAGGCATAGCAACTCCTTCATGCATTGCTTGATTCGCATTACGTATACGAGTAAGCATGTCTGCTACTGGATCTGTCATTGTCATATTGCCCTCCTCTCACCAACTCGATTTGGTCAAACCAGGTATTTCACCTGATAAAGCCATTTCACGTAGACATATACGACAAAGCCCAAAGTCTCTGTAAACAGACCGATTTCTACCGCACCGTCCACATCTCGTATACGCCCGAACTTTAAATTTCGGAGTTTTCTTTTGTTTGTTCACTAAAGCTTTTTTAGCCACTAGGAAGCCTCCACTCGGAATGGGAAACCAAGAGCTGTAAGTAAAGCCCTCCCACCCATATCATCAGATGCTGAGGTAACGATAGTTATATCCATACCTCGCACACGGTCAATTTTGTCATAATCAATTTCTGGAAAAATAAGTTGCTCAGTAACACCCAGCGTGTAGTTTCCATTGCCATCAAAAGCCTTCACACTGCATCCTCTAAAGTCACGAACTCGAGGTATAGCAAGATTCATAAGCCGATCTAAAAATTCATACATTCTATTTCCTCTAAGCGTGGTCTTAGCTCCGATCGCTTGACCTTCACGAAGTCGGAAATTTGAAATTGAAGTCTTAGCTTTTGTAATTATGGGTTTTTGACCGGTAATTAATTCCAAGTCTGCCAAAGCTCCATCAAGAACCTTTGACTGTTGGGCTGCTTCACCAACACCCATGTTTACAACTACCTTAAGCAATTTAGGAACTTGCATCGTATTAGATAATCCAAGTTCTGTTTGCAGAACTCCTCGTAACTCAGTTTCATACCTTTGTCGAAGACCGAAAGGAGTTTTAGTCTCAACCATCTAGATCAACTCCTGTTCGTTTACATACTCGTACTTTTTCTCCAGATTCGCTGAGGCGATAACCGACTCGTGTCGGCTTCCCATCAGATGGACTTAAAAGTGCCACATTTGAAGCATCGATAGGCATGGTTTTGTCAATTATGCCGCCCTGCATTGTCTCAGAAGTAGCTTTTTGATGGCGTTTAACTTGGTTTACTCCTTCAATAATTACTGCATTTCGTTGAGGAATAATACGGCTGATCTCACCTTCACGGCCTTTATCTTTCCCAGCCAAAACTCTTACCTGATCACCTTTTTTTATTTTCATCTAAATCACCTCTGGTGCTAAAGAAACAATTCTCATGAATTTCTTCTCTCGCAGTTCCCTACCTACCGGACCAAAAATACGCGTTCCTCTCGGCTGATTTTGATCGTCTATCAATACAGCAGCATTCTCATCAAAACGTATATAGGAACCATCTAAGCGTCGAGACTCCTTTGCGGTACGGACCACTACACACTTAACAACTTCACCCTTTTTCACTGCAGCCCCGGGATTTGCATCTTTAACAGTCGCTGTAAAAACATCCCCTACAGACGCGTACCTGCGCCTGGTTCCTCCTAAAACCTTGATACACAAGACTTCACGAGCTCCTGAATTGTCAGCCACCTTTAGTCGGCTTTCCTGCTGAATCATTACTTCGCCCTCTCTAGAACTTCAACAAGTCTCCAACGCTTTGTTTTTGACAAAGGTCGGGTTTCTTGAATCCGTACACGGTCTCCAACACTTAATTGATTATCTTCATCATGCGCTTGAAGCTTTTTAGTACGTTGAACTGTTTTTCCATATCTACGATGACGAACCCTGTCAACAGTCTCTACGACTGCAGTTTTATCTTGCACTACAGAAACAACCAAACCTTCACGCACTTTACGCCTATTGATTCTTGTTGAAATAGTTTCATCACTAGTTACTTGATCGTCAGTTACTTGATCGTCAGTTACTTGATCGTCAGTTACTTGATCGTCAGTTACTTGATCGTCAGTCATTAGCCAACTCCTCGCCATTGTCTAAAGAAAAATCTTCAGCAGCAGAAATTTCTCTTTCTCTTAATTCAGTTAGAGCTCTCGCTACTTCACGCTTAACTTGCTGTACTCGAGCATGATTTTCCAACTGCCCTGTTGCCAATTGGAATCTAAGATTAAATAATTCTTCTTTTGAGTCATTTAAACGTTCAAGCAAATCGGTATCACCAAGGTCTCTTAAACTCTTTTTTCTAGCCATTTAGAAACCCTCCTCTCGTTGAACGAAACGAGCTTTTATTGGAAGTTTTTGTATAGCTCTTTCAATAGCTTCACGTGCAACCTGAGTATCGCTATAAGACAATTCAAAAAGAATTCTCCCTGGACGTACTACAGCAACCCACTTCTCTGGATTTCCTTTACCAGACCCCATTCGAGTTTCAGCAGGTTTTTCAGTTACAGGTTTATCTGGGAAAACATTTATCCATACTTTTCCACCACGTTTGATATGACGAGTCATCGCAATTCGAGCAGCCTCTATCTGACGTGATGTGATCCACCCAGGCTCAAGAGCCTGTAAACCATATTCACCAAAATTAACCCAAGTATGCCCTTTGGACATTCCTCGGCTTCTCCCACGTTGATGTTTCCGATGACGAACTTTTTTCGGCATAAGCATTTCTAATCACCATCCCCGGAGCGGAAATGCGGTGTTTCTGTATGCTCTCGCGTTGAAGCCTCAATAGCCTCTTCCTCAGCTAACAAACGCTCGAATTCCGCATCACCTTCTTTAACAAGAGGTTTCATTTCCTCCACTATTTCTTCATCAGTAACCTCAGTGGAATCAACCTCAGTAACCGAATCGGCACTCCTCTTCCTTCCCGCAGCTGAAGAAATAACACCACCACGAGATTTACTCTGACCAGATGTCTCGCCCGCAGCCATAGCTGCTTCACGGGTAATTTTGTCTTCAAGACGTGACTTATAAGGAAGAATGTCACCCTTATATATCCAGACTTTTACTCCAAGAATTCCATAAGTGGTATCGGCCTCACGAAAACCGTAATCAATGTCTGCTCTCAAAGTATGAAGCGGAACTCTTCCTTCTCTATACCACTCTGTTCTAGACATTTCAGCTCCACCCAAACGACCAGAACATTGAACTCTTATTCCTAAAGCGCCAGCTTTTTGTGCATTCTGAACGGCTCTCTTCATAGCCCGTCGAAAAGCAACTCTGCCTGTAAGTTGATCAGCAACCCCTTGAGCAATCAAAGCAGCATCTAGCTCTGGCTCCTTTATTTCTTGAATATTCAACTGAACTTGAAGGTTTCCTGAAATCTTTCCTAAACCTTTTCTTAAACGATCTGCCTCTGCACCTTTTCTACCAATCACGATTCCAGGTCTAGCAGTATGAACATCTACTCTTAAACGATCACGAGTGCGTTCAACTTCCACACGACTTATTGCCGCATGAGGTAACTCAGTCATCAAGAAGTCACGAATCTTCCAATCTTCCAAAAGGTTGTCAGCGTATTCTTGACGTGTTGCAAACCAACGAGACTTCCAGTCCGTTGTTACACCAAGTCGAAATCCGTAAGGATTAACCTTTTGACCCATTAGTTGGCCTCTTTTTCATTTTGTTCATCATTTTCTTCCTCAACAGAATCTTCCTCAACAGAATCTTCCTCAACAGAATCTTCCTCAACAGAATCTTCCTCAACAGAATCTTCCTCAACAGAATCTTCCTCAACAGAATCTTCCTCAACAGAATCTTCCTTCGAGGATCGAGCCTTCTTATTTTTTGATTTAGGCTCGTCCTCCGAATCTGTCTCTGACAAAAGATTCTTTCTTTCATCTCTCAATTCAGCACGACTTTGAAAAGCTTCTAGCTCTTCCTCTGAATACCGCGAAACAACCACGGTCAAATGACAAGTTCTTTTAAAAATTGAAGTAGCACGTCCGCGTGCTCTAGGCCTAAACCTTTTTAAAGTAGGTCCCTCATCAGCAAAACACTCTGAAACAAAAAGTTCTTCTTGAGGAATTCCATTATTATTACCAGCGTTCGCCACCGCTGAATGCAAGCAACCCGAAATAACATCTGAGACCGATCTTTCGCTAAAAGCCAAAATTTCATCAGCTCGGCCGACAGACTTGTTGCGAATTTGATTTAACACTGGTCTAGCCTTATGAGCAGAAACACGTGCATAACGGACAACTGATCGCGTGCTTTCACGGTTTTCAATCTTGGACAAAGAACCATCTAAAGAAACCATTAGCTTGTAGCCCTCTCTTGCCCACTATGAGAACGAAAAGTTCTTGTAGGTGCGAATTCTCCTAATTTATGACCGACCATCGACTCTGTAATAAACACAGGAATGTGTTTTCTGCCATCATGGACTGCGATCGTGTGGCCCAACATGTCTGGAACAATTGTTGAACGTCGGGACCAGGTTTGAATCACTTTCTTCTCTCCTGAACCATTCATAACATCTACCTTTTTCAAGAGATGATCATCAACGAAAGGGCCTTTTTTTAAACTTCGTGGCATAACTTTCTACCTCCGTCCTCTTCCGCGACGACGTCTAACAATCATCTTGTCGGAATGTTTCCCTCTTTTACGAGTACGTCCTTCTGGCTTACCCCAAGGGGAAACAGGGTGCCGACCACCAGATGACTTTCCTTCGCCACCACCTAAGGGGTGATCTACCGGATTCATAGCAACACCGCGTGATTGCGGTCTTACACCTTTCCATCTATTACGTCCGGCCTTTCCAATACTTATCAATTCATGTTCTTGGTTACCGACTTCTCCTATTGTCGCACGACAGTCGATTCTGACTCTACGCATCTCGCTACTCGGCAGACGTAAAGTTGCAAAATCTCCTTCTTTAGCAACTAATTGAACACTGGAACCAGCGCTACGAGCCAGTTGACCCCCACCCTCCGGGTGTAGCTCAACATTATGAATAACTGTTCCAACAGGAATGTAACGAAGAGGTAATGCATTTCCAGAACGTATTTCACTTCCTTGTCCTGATCTCAGTACATCTCCTACTTCAACACCACGTGGAGCCAAAATATAACGCTTCTCCCCATCGTGATAGTGCAATAACAAAATCCTGCAGCTTCGATTTGGATCATATTCAACAGCAGCAACAGTTGCTGGAACACCATCTTTATTCCGCCTAAAATCAACTACCCTGTACTTCTGTTTGTGACCACCACCACGATGACGCGACGTTTTACGACCATAATTATTACGTCCACCGGTTGAAACTTTTTTCTCAACCAAAGTTCGCTCAGGAGTAGTTTTAGTTATTTCAGAGAAATCTGCAACCGTTTGGAATCGTCTTCCAGGGCTAGTTGGTTTACGTTGTCGCTGGGGCATAGATCAGACCTCAAACAATTCGATAGAGTCGCCTTCTGCAAGGGTCACATAAGCTCTTTTTACATCAGGACGTTTGGACATAGTTGGTTTGCGACGGTTTCTTTTTAATTTTCCTTTGCGATTCAAAGTATTGACTTTCAAAACGCTCACATCGAAAATCGTTTCAACAGCATCTCTAATTTCTGGCTTAGAAGCAGATTTATGAACTTCAAAAGCAAAAACATTTTTCTCTAAAAGAGCAAATGACTTCTCCGAAACTATCGGTCTGATAATCACATCTCTAAGGTCTTTCATGATTGTGAACTTTCATCTGTCGCATCTTCTGAAATCCCCGATGAGATAGCATCTGGCAAGGTACTCTTTGTAAACACAACCCAATCATTTACTAAAACGTCATAAGCGTTTAATTCGCCTGGTGATATGACGTGGACTCGATCTAGATTTGCAAAACTTTTCCAAGTGTTTGAATCGTTTTGGTTAACAACAATCAAAACTTTACCCTCTACATCCAATGCCTCAAGAGCCGCAACTGCTGTTTTAGTTTTTGGTAATTCAAAATTCCATTCATCAACAACGACAACACGTTCTGATGCTGCTCGATCAGAAAGAGCAGACTTTAATGCCAAACGAACCATTTTTTTAGGGGTTTTCTGTGAATAATCACGCGGCTTGGGTCCTAACGCAACTCCACCACCTCGCCACTGAGGGGAGCGAATTGAACCATGCCTAGCACGGCCAGTGCCCTTTTGGCGCCAAGGTTTTGCCCCTCCACCTCTAACTTCTGCTCTTGTCTTAGTGCTCTGAGTCCCACTACGTCTAGCGGCTAGTTGAGCAGTGACTACTTGGTGCATAACTGCAACGTTGGGATCAAGACCAAAGGTTTGAGGATCCAAATTAATTGTGCCAGTTTTAGATCCCGTTAAATCTTTAACATCAACAGCAATCATCAAACTGCTCCCTTTACTGCGTCTCTAATTAAAACAGTGGAACCATTCGGACCAGGTACTGAACCCTTGATCAACAAGAGTTCTTTTTCAGTGTCAGCTTGTACGACTTGAAGATTTAAAATAGTTGTTTTTTGATTACCCATTCTCCCTGGGAGTTTTTTACCTTTAAAAATTCTTGATGGTGTTGCGCATTGACCCACCGCTCCAGGTTTACGATGAACCTTATGAGCGCCATGGGAAGCTCTTTGCCCTTTAAAGCCATGCCTTTTCATAGCTCCAGCAAAACCTTTACCTTTGCTCACCGAAGTCACATCAACTCTTAAATTTTCAGAAAGGGTTTCAACAGTTAGTTCTTGCCCCACTTCGTATCCATCAACATTGTCCAAACGAAGCTCTACTAACTTGACCCCTGCATCAACCCCATTCGAGGCAAAATGCCCTGCTTCTGGTCTTGTTAATTTTTGCTCGTCCTTTTCTCCGAAGGTGACTTGGAGAGCACTGTATCCATCACGTTCTGTAGTTTTAACTCGTACGACACGATTAGGTCTGATGCGCAAAACTGTGACAGGGATCACGGAATTATCTTCATCCCACACTTGGGTCATTCCGACCTTTTCTCCCACTATTGCTTTACTAGCCATTTTTTTTCCTACGCACACCAAACGAATGCTCGTTAATTTTGTATTTATGTAATTCCATGCAAACGCTCCGCTCGGGAAACCCCGGCGGAGCGCTGATTTCGGTTGTGCCATTCGGTTCCAACCTATTTTGGCGGGCCTCAATGGACGTCAGCTTTAGGTGTTAAAACAACAAACACCGACTGATAACGATACGGCGCATAATCACATCGCACAACCGAAAATCCCTTTAATAATGAGAACTTTGCCTCAAATATCCCATTTCAAAGACTCTTTTAGAAGTACCGTCTGTTTAGTCGTAAATACAAAAAAACTCCTACAGGTGAAATCCTTGGAAAATCAAGCAAAAGACAGTGAAAAGTTACCAAAGTGGGTAATTAAATCAATAGCAACTCTCTTAGGGGGATTTGCCCTTCTTTGGTATTTTCGTGGAATTATTTCTGCACTAAGACCCCTTTTAATAATTCTTTTAGTTTCTCTATTCCTCTCTTTCGCTCTAGAACCGGCAGTAAACAGGCTTGAAAAATTAGGATTAAAGAGAGGTATTGGAACAGCGTTAACTTTTCTAGTGTGCGTTGCCGCCCTAGGCGGTTTTGGTTTTCAAGTCGGATCTCTTCTTGCTGATCAAGTAACTGAATTTAATAATAATATCCCAACTTATCTAGCTGATATCGACGAATTTCTTGATGATAATTTTGGAATTGAAAACGCTACCTCAGATTTGCAAGAAAAATATGACTCTGGAGCTTTGGCACAATGGCTCGGTGATTTCGCTGATGACCTTGCACGTTTCGGATCAACCGTGGCAAATGTCCTATTCCAACTTTTTACAATTGCTCTTTTCTCTTTCTACTTAGTAGCTGAAGGACCAAAAGTCAGAAAGCTTGTATGTTCTTTTCTTGCTCCACGACGCCAAGGGCAAATTTTAGAGGTTTGGGATCTAGCTGTATCCAAAACAGGTGGATACATACTTTCAAGAAGTGTTCTTGCAGTACTTTCAGGCGCAATTCATTGGTTAATTTTCGAAATAATCGGACTTCCCTCTGCATTAGCTCTAGCTTTGTGGGTCGGAGTTATTTCTCAATTCGTACCTGTTGTAGGAACTTATATCGCCGGCGTATTGCCACTCGTGGTAGGACTGCTAGGTGAACCTGTTGATGGCCTATGGGTACTAATAACAATTGCTGTTTATCAGCAAATAGAAAATTATTTAATCTCTCCAAGAATCACTTCTCATACAATGCAAATCCATCCAGCCGTAGCATTTGGTTCAGTAATTGCTGGTTCCGCGATACTTGGAGTAGTAGGAGCCCTGTTAGCACTTCCCGCAGCAGCAACCATTCAATCCGTAATAGGATCAGTTGCCCGCCGACACGAAGTTTCCGAAGAATTACTTACAACAAAAACACAAAGAGAAGGATCTCTTAATAGAAACAAACTGGAAGACATTCCTCCAGAACAAAAAACCGACGACTAATTTTGCTGAATTTTAATTTCAATATCTATGCCAGCTGGCAAATCAAGCCTCTGGAGAGAATCAACTGTCTTTGGAGAAGGGTTAAGAATGTCGAGAAGTCTCTTATGGATTCTCATCTCAAAGTGTTCACGAGAATCCTTATCCTTAAAAGGCCCACGAATCACTGTATAACGATGCTTCTCTGTCGGTAGAGGTACTGGTCCTCGAAGATCTGCTTGAGTTCTACGAACTGTTTCAACAATTTTTTTTGCTGACTGGTCAATGACCTCGTGATCGTAGGCTTTAAGCCTGATTCTTATTTTTTGACTGGCTGCCATAAGTTAAATCCGAGCTACTCTAGAACCTTCGTTACAGCACCAGCACCTACAGTCCTGCCACCTTCACGAATAGCGAAGCGAAGTCCTTCATCCATTGCGATTGGAGCGATCAGCTCAACCGTCATAGTTGTGTTATCACCGGGTATGCACATTTCAGTTCCTTCTGGCAAAGCAATACTTCCAGTCACATCAGTTGTTCTGAAATAAAACTGTGGTCGGTAGTTAGAAAAGAATGGCTTATGACGTCCACCCTCTTCCTTAGTAAGGACATATACCTCAGCTTCAAACTTGGTATGAGGAGTTATTGAACCAGGAGCCGCCAAAACCTGACCACGCTGAACATCTTCTTTATCGATACCGCGAAGTAGTGCGCCAATATTATCTCCTGCCAGTCCCTCATCAAGAAGTTTTCTGAACATCTCGACACCAGTGCAAGTTGTTTCTGTTGTGTCTTTAATACCAACAATTTCTATTGTGTCACCAGTATTAACTTTGCCCTGTTCAACACGACCAGTTACAACCGTTCCACGTCCTGTAATTGAGAAAACATCCTCAATCGGCATAAGGAATGGCTTATCAACATCACGTTCAGGCTGAGGGATGTATTCATCTACTTGACTCATGAGGTCAATAATTTGAGCTGCGGAATCTCCATCACCTTCCAAGGCCTTAAGAGCTGAAACTCTAACAATTGGTGTGTCGTCTCCTGGGAACTCGTATTCATTTAGAAGATCTCTAACTTCCATTTCTACAAGTTCAAGAAGTTCTTCATCGTCAACAACATCGCACTTATTTAGCGCCACAATAATCTTTGGAACTCCAACCTGACGCGCAAGCAAAACATGCTCTCGAGTTTGAGGCATTGGACCATCAGCTGCAGAAACCACCAAAATAGCTCCATCAACCTGAGCTGCACCGGTAATCATGTTTTTGATGTAGTCAGCGTGTCCAGGCATATCGACGTGTGCATAGTGCCTATTACCTGTCTCATACTCAACGTGTGAAACGTTAATAGTGATACCACGTTCACGTTCCTCTGGAGCATTATCAATGTTCTCAAATGCTGTAAATGATGTATTATCAGGATCTGAATCCGACAATACCTTGGTTATCGCAGCAGTAAGAGTTGTCTTACCGTGATCGATGTGTCCCATCGTTCCCACATTTACGTGGGGCTTATTTCTTTCGAACTGGGCCTTAGCCATGACTCTCCCTCGAGTTTCTCTATTATTTCTATTATTTTATATTACCTTCTCAGTAGGTTAAGCCTATTCACCACGAATCCGGGTGACAATCTCTTCCTGAACTGATGAAGGAGTTTTTTGATACGAATCGAACTGCATTGTATACGTCGCACGCCCTTGAGTGCGCGAACGCAGATCTGTAGCATAACCGAACATCTCAGATAGCGGTACCTCTGCAGTAACTACTTGATTATTTCCTCTTGCTTCCATTTGCCCGACTTTGCCTCTTCTAGAATTTAAATCACCAACTACATCACCCATATAGTCCTCTGGTGTTACAACTTCTACAGAAAAAATTGGCTCTAAAAGAACTGGCTTAGCCTGTTTTATAACCTCTCTAAACCAAGCCTGTGCAGCAATTTTAAAAGCCATTTCAGATGAATCGACATCATGGTGTTTTCCATCGTTAAGCGTCACTTTCATACCCAAAACTTGAAAACCTGCGAGGACACCAGAAGTCATGGCAGCTTGGATACCAGCATTAACAGCTGGAATATATTCCTTAGGAATACGCCCTCCCGAAACTTTGTCTACAAAATCGTAGGTTTCTTCACCTTCTGTCAGAGGTTCCACCGTCGCAACAATTTCAGCATATTGGCCTGATCCGCCAGATTGTTTCTTATGGGTGTAACGATAATTTTCGACTGCTTTAGTAATCGTTTCTCGATAGGCCACTTGAGGTTTTCCTACATTTGCATCAACACGAAACTCACGCAACATTCGATCAACTAAAATTTCAAGGTGCAACTCGCCCATACCACCAATAATCGTCTGACCTGTTTCATCATCACTTCTAACTGTAAACGTAGGATCTTCATCAGAAAGGGCTCCTAAAGCTTTACCCATTTTGTCCTGATCAGCTTTCGACCTAGGCTCAACCGCAACATGAATTACAGGATCAGGAAAATCAAACTGTTCGAGCATAAGAGGGTGGTCAGGTGAACAAAGAGTGTCACCTGTCTTTGAATCTTTGATGCCTACACCAGCAACTATGTCACCAGTTCGAACAATGTCAAGATCTTCCCGATCATTGGCATGCATCTCTAAAATACGTCCAATTCGCTCTTTAGAACTCGACCGGGTATTTAAAACAGTCGCACCTTTTTCCAAGGTGCCACTGTAAACACGGAAATAAGTTAATTTTCCTACATGAGGATCTGTCATGATTTTAAAAGCAAGAGCAGCAAATGGTTCATCGTCACTTACAGCACGCTTAGTGACTTCTTCACTTCGAGGTTCAACACCTTCAACTGGTGGGAGATCAAGTGGTGAAGGTAAATACTCAACAACAGAATCAAGAAGAGGCTGAACACCTTTATTCTTAAAAGCTGTACCAGTTAATATTGGGACACAATCCCCTGAAAGAGTTCCTTTACGAATTGCTGTTTTCAAATCTTCAATTGTGATTTCTTCCTCACCAACAAATTTTTCAAGAATATTTTCATCAAACTCAGCAAGAAGATCGACAAGTTCTGCCCGATATTCATCAGCTTGGGCTTTCAAATCGTCTGGAATCTCTACTTCATTCCACGAAGCTCCCAAGTCTTCACCTTCCCAGACCAAAGCCTTCATGGTTACCAAATCAATAATGCCAGCAAAATCAGCTTCTGCTCCTATAGGTAATTGGATTACAGCAGCTTTGCAACCAAGACGTTCTTTAATGGTTCCTAAAACAAAGAAAAAATCAGCTCCGGTTCTATCCATTTTGTTGATAAAACACATCCTTGGAACGTTATGACGATCAGCTTGGCGCCAAACTGTTTCAGTTTGTGGCTCCACACCTGCAACTCCATCAAAAACTGCGATTGCACCATCTAAAACTCTTAAAGAACGTTCTACCTCGACTGTGAAGTCAACGTGTCCAGGAGTATCAATAATGTTGATCCTGTGATCGTTCCAGAAACAGCTAGTAGCAGCAGAAGTGATCGTGATTCCGCGCTCTTGCTCTTGTTCCATCCAGTCCATAGTCGCGGTGCCTTCATGAACTTCACCGATCTTATAATTCACACCTGTGTAATACAGGATTCTTTCTGTAGTGGTGGTTTTACCCGCATCAATATGGGCCATAATTCCAATATTGCGAGTTTTCTCAAGAGGGTGTCGATTAGCCATACCTGTTACCTGTTACCTGTTGTCTGAATTTTTACCAACGATAATGAGCAAATGCTTTGTTAGCTTCAGCCATTTTATGCAAGTCCTCACGGCGCTTAACGGATGAACCAATTCCATTGGCAGCATCCATTATCTCATTAGCTAAGCGTTCAGACATGGATCTTTCTCTTCTTTCTCGTGCATAATCAACAAGCCAGCGGACAGCTAAAGTGTTCGCTCGACGGGGTTTAACCTCAACAGGCACTTGATAAGTGGCACCCCCAACGCGACGACTTCGCACTTCAAGCTGTGGTCGTATACTTTCCAAAGCGTCTTTTAAAACTCCAACAGGTTCACTACCTGTTTTTGTTTCAACTACCTTTAAAGCTCCGTAAACAATCTGCTCTGCAGTGGAACGTTTCCCGTGCTTTAATACTTTGTTCACCAACTGAGTAACTGCACTCGAACGATACACAGGATCTGGAGTAAGACTCCTTCTAACAGCTGGTCCCTTTCTAGGCATGATTAATTACCCTTCTTTGCGCCATATCGGCTACGCGACTGGCTTCTTTCAGAAACACCAGAAGTATCAAGGGTTCCCCTAACAACCTTGTAACGAACACCCGGTAAATCTTTTACACGACCACCTCGTAATAAAACAATTGAGTGCTCTTGTAAATTGTGTCCCTCACCCGGTATATAAGCCGTTACTTCCATTCCGCTGGTTAAACGCACCCTTGCGACCTTACGAAGAGCCGAATTTGGTTTTTTTGGTGTAGTCGTAAAAACTCTTGTACAAACGCCGCGCCTCTGAGGAGCTCCCTTCAAAGCAGGAGTAGTTTCTTTTCTGCGCTTTGATTGACGGCCCTTACGGACCAGTTGTTGAATTGTGGGCACGACTTACCTCAAACCTTGCCTATTGAAATTGAAACACGGTCCAGAACTAACTAAGACACGAAGTATTGAGTCTACGGTCGGCATCTTCACGTCGCAATAAGAAATCTAAGTATCTCAGTCAATTTCTTCAATGGCTTCTTCAATGGCACCATTAGCTAAATCTATTACATCAGCTTCATAAGCGCCGGCAAAGCTTTCATCGCTCTCATTGCCACTATCTGCCTGAGTCGCTAGCCAATCAGCCAAATCTTGTTCTTCATCAGCAGACGAGTAAAAATCCATTGGCTTATAGTCAGGAGCATGCGTTCCAACACGCCCGTACTCTTCGCGTCCTGTTCCAGCGGGAATTAATTTACCGATAATAATATTTTCTTTTAGACCTACCAATTTGTCCTGTCTGCTTTCTATTGCAGCTTCTGTAAGAACTCGAGTGGTTTCCTGAAAAGACGCAGCTGACAACCAAGAATCAGTAGCGAGTGAAGCTTTTGTGATCCCCATTAATACAGGGCGACCTTCAGCAGGTTTCTTTCCTTCCTCAACCAAGTTTCTATTAGCCGCAGCAAAAATAGGCTGATCTACCTGTTCTCCTGGAAGAAACTCTGAGTCCCCAGGGTCACTAATCCGCACCCTCCGAGTCATCTGTCTTACAACCAATTCAACGTGTTTATCGTGGATTGACACACCTTGATCTCGGTAAACCTTCTGAACTTCATCCACTAAATACTGTTGAGTTTCTCTAACTCCTTTAATCTCAAGGAGTTCCTTTGGATCTCTCGGACCTTCAACTATTGCATCACCAGCGGAAATCTCGTCTCCATCTTTGAATTCAAGACGAGAAATACCTGGGATTAGATGAACCTCTTCCGTTCCGTCATCAGCGACAACAGTAACCTCTCGGCCTCGGCCTTCATCTTCTCCTATTCTGATAACACCAGAAATCCTTGACAAAGTTGCCTTGCCTTTAGGGGTACGAGCTTCGAACAATTCGACTACACGAGGCAGACCTGCAGCAATGTCTCTTCCAGCAGCAGCAACACCACCTGTATGGAAGGTTCTCATAGTCAACTGTGTACCTGGCTCACCAATTGATTGGGCGGCGATTACTCCCACTGCTTCGCCTATTTCTATAGGTTTGCCAGTTGCTAAAGACATTCCGTAACAGGCTCTAGATACTCCTTGATCTGAATCGTCAGTTAAAGGCGAAAGAACTCTAAGTCGTTCAACTGCTGGGTCATCTCTAAGTGCGACCATTTCGTCTTCACCAACGATTGTTCCTTTTTCATAAACAGTTCCGTCAGAAAGTTCCACATCTTCTGCAAGGGTTCTACTAAATAGTTTCGTTTCAATGTGTGAGCGAAAGCCTGTTTCGTCTTCTCGTATATTTTCTACCCAAACCGAACGTACTGGTTTTCCTGCAGCAAAAACATCTTCGTCATTGATTATCAATTCTTGACAGACGTCAACCAATCTTCTAGTCAAATAACCAGAATCGGCTGTCCTTAATGCAGTGTCAACAAGACCTTTTCGAGCTCCAGGAGTAGCAATAAAGTACTCCAACATAGCCAATCCTTCTCGGAAGTTAGATTTGATCGGACGAGGTATTAAGTCACCTCGAGGGTTAGCTACAAGGCCTCTCATGCCAGCAATTTGTCTTACTTGCATCATGTTTCCTCGCGCCCCAGATTTCATCATCATGTCAATGGGGTTGAACGGGTCTTCTTCTAGAACTTCAGCCATTCTTTCGGTAATCTCAGCAGTTGCGGCATTCCAAATTTCAATTTCTTTCTGCCTTCTTTCACCGTCTGTAATGATTCCTCGCCGGAACTGATTCTCTACTTTTTCAGCATCTTTCTCGTATTTGTCTAGAATTGCCTGTTTATCAGATGGTGTCTTCACGTCTTCAATAGAGACAGTAATCCCCGACTGCGATGCATAACGGAAACATTTATCTTTAAGACTGTCGAGACTATTTGCTACAACTTTCTTTGGGTAATGACGTGCTAAATCATCAACAATCGATCCCATAGCTTTTTTGTCAACTTGATAATTTACATAACCAAAACCTGCAGGAAGAGCTTCATTAAACAAAACACGCCCAGCAGTAGTCTTCTCCCAAACGAGACCGTCTCCATTTTCTGATTCAAGTGCTAAATCTGGATAACTGTCTGATCTGAATTCAATTAACGAATGCAAATGTAATGAGCCACTATCTAAAGCTTGCTCAATTTCATGTATTCTTCGGAATGTTCTTCCTTCTCCTGTGGCGCCTTCTACTTCACTAGTCATGTAAAAGCCACCAATGATCATGTCTTGGGTTGGAGTGACTAACGGCCGGCCGTGAGCTGGACTCAGTACGTTGTTAGCGGAAAGCATTAAGACCCTAGCTTCTGCTTGTGCTTCAGCCGATAAAGGCAAATGGACTGCCATCTGGTCTCCATCAAAATCTGCGTTAAAAGCAGTACAAACTAAAGGATGAATTCGAATAGCTTTACCTTCAACCAAAACAGGCTCAAAGGCTTGAATTCCTAATCTGTGAAGAGTGGGAGCTCTGTTCAACATAACCGGATGTTCCTGAATGACTTCTTCTAAAACATCCCATACTTGTGGCTTTCGTCTTTCGACCATTCTTTTCGCGGATTTAATATTCTGAGCAAGTTCTCCATCCACTAAACGTTTCATCACAAAGGGTTTGAACAATTCAAGAGCCATTAATTTAGGAAGTCCACATTGATGGAACTTAAGAGTAGGTCCAGCAACGATTACAGATCTTCCCGAATAATCAACTCGTTTACCTAGAAGATTTTGTCTGAATCTTCCTTGTTTCCCTTTCAACATGTCAGACAGAGATTTTAAAGGACGGTTGCCTGGTCCTGTAACAGGTCGACCCCGTCTACCATTGTCAAATAGTGCATCCACGGCCTCTTGCAACATACGTTTTTCGTTATTAACGATAATTCGAGGTGCTCCTAGATCTAACAGCCTTTTTAGACGGTTATTTCTATTGATTACGCGCCTATACAAATCATTTAAGTCAGAAGTTGCAAAACGTCCACCATCTAATTGAACCATTGGCCGAAGATCAGGAGGTATAACTGGAACAGCATCGAGAATCATCGCTTGAGGTTCATTTACACGACGACCGTGCTCATCTCGACGATTAAAAGAAGCGACTATTTTTAGTCTCTTAATTGCTTTATCTCGACGCTGTGTTGACAATGGTTTTTGATCTTTAGGTGGATCAATCATTCCCCTTAAAGTAATTTCTTCTTCATCAAAATCTATGCGGTCGATTAGTTGCGACAAAGCATTAGCACCCATGCCACCTTCAAAATACTCGCCCCATCGATCTTCTAACTCACGCCAAAGAAGTTCGTCTTCAATTATCTGACGCGGGAAAAGGCCCTTAAATTCTTCCCAAGCTCTGTCTAAAACATCTAACTCCTGCTCATACTGTTCACGTATAAACTGCATATCCTTTTCTGCGGCTTTCTGACGAGCCTTTAGGTCAGCGTCTTTGAGACCTTCATTTTCCATTTCAACTAGTTCGGCCTCAAGGTCCTCTTTACGACGATCAAGTTCCCGATCTCGTTCTTCTTCAATCGCATTTCGTTCTTCAGAAAGTTCTTTCTCTAATTCAGGAAGGTCATCGTGCCTTCCTTCGGCATTAACAGTTACAACCAGATTCGCTGCAAAGTAGATCACCTTTTCTAGTTGCTTTGCTTTTAATTCCTCTTTAGGTTCATTACCTGTGAGTAAATAAGCCAACCAAGAACGCGTTCCACGTAAGTACCAAATATGAACTGCTGGTGCTGCCAACTCGATGTGGCCCATACGTTCACGACGAACCTTCGATCTGGTTACTTCTACACCACAGCGTTCACAAATAATTCCCTTAAATCTGACTCTTTTATATTTCCCGCAATAGCATTCCCAATCTTTGGTTGGACCAAAAATCTTCTCACAAAAAAGCCCATCCTTTTCAGGTTTAAGCGTTCGATAGTTAATAGTCTCAGGTTTTTTTACTTCACCGTTTGACCACATGCGAATGTCATCAGCAGTGGCCAAACCAATTCGAATATTTGAAAACTCGTTGACGTCTATCACTCTTTATTCCCTTATTTTCCTATTGCCAATTTCTCTTTATTACGAAAACGCTCTAACCGCACGTGCAGCTTCGCGAGCTGCATCTTCTTCATCAGATCCCCGTTCTGGTCGAGAAAGATCAATTCCAAGAGCTTCAGTTGTCCTATAGACATCTTCATCCATCTCTCTAATCTCAACTTCTTTACCATCATTGTCTAGAACTTCAACATTCAAACACAAGGACTGCATCTCTTTAATCAGAACTTTGAAACTCTCAGGTATACCAGGTTCCGGAATATTATCACCTTTGACAATTGCCTCATAAACTCTTACACGTCCGAGTACATCGTCAGACTTAATAGTTAAAAGTTCCTGAAGGCAATAAGCAGCGCCATATGCTTCTAGAGCCCAAACTTCCATCTCTCCAAATCTCTGACCACCGAACTGAGCTTTACCACCTAACGGTTGCTGGGTAATCATCGAATAAGGTCCAGTAGATCTAGCATGAATTTTGTCATCAACTAGATGCGCCAGCTTCAAAATATAAACGTATCCAATCCCAATTGGCTCATCATAGGCTTCACCAGTACGACCATTGTAAAGGACTGCTTTACCATCATCTCTGACAAGCTTCTCTTCTCCTTCAGCCGAGTCTGGACGAAGATTTGCAAGAATTTTGCTGATACTTGGATGGCCACTCTGTGGCTCTTTTTCATCCCAACTAGCACCATCAAAAACTGGTGTAGCAACATGAATTGAAGGTTTTGTACTTGTTCTTGTTTTCTTTGCCTCTGAATCACGATCTACGGGATTTCCAACGCCTTCGCCATCAATTTCCCAACCCCATCTAGCGCAATACCCTAAATGAGTCTCAAGAACCTGTCCGACATTCATTCTGGAGGGGACACCTAATGGATTAAGAATAATGTCTACAGGTGTTCCATCTTTCATATACGGCATATCTTCAATTGGAAGAATCTTTGAAATAACACCTTTATTTCCGTGTCGTCCAGCTAATTTATCGCCGACACTAATCTTTCGTTTTTGCGCAACATGGACTCTTACCAACTGGTTCACGCCTGGTGGTAACTCGTCTCCAGCTTCCCTATCAAAAACTTTGACATCTATGACTTTCCCTGATTCTCCGTGAGGTAACTTGAGTGAAGTATCGCGTACCTCACGAGCTTTCTCACCAAAAATCGCTCTCAAAAGTCTCTCTTCAGGAGTTAGTTCTGTCTCACCTTTAGGGGTAACTTTCCCAACGAGAACATCACCAGGTGATACTTCAGCACCAATTCTGATAATTCCTCGATCATCAAGATCGGCAAGTATCTCATCAGAAAGATTAGGAATATCTCTAGTTATCTCTTCGGCACCAAGTTTTGTATCACGTGCGTCTATCTCATGCTCATGAATATGAATTGACGTTAGAACGTCATCTTTTACCAGACGTTCCGAAACGATAATCGCATCTTCGTAGTTAAAACCTTCCCATGACATATAAGCGACCAAAAGATTTTTTCCTAAAGCAAGTTCTCCACTATCAGTCGAAGATCCATCGGCTAGAAGTTCACCAGCTTTAAATTTTTGACCTGGTATAACTCTTGCTTGCTGATTAACACAAGTGTCTTGATTTGATCTTTCAAATTTGACCAATTCATGTGTAGTTATTCCTGATTTGCGATATTCAACAACAACAGACTTTGCATCGACGTCAACCACAGTCCCAGCTTCCTCGGCAAGAAGCATGTCCGCTGCATCATGTGCAGCAGGAGCTTCCATTCCAGTACCAATAAAAGGAGCTTCAGCACGTATAAGTGGAACTGCTTGACGTTGCATGTTTGCTCCCATAAGAGCACGGTTTGCATCATCATGTTCTACGAATGGGATTAGAGCAGTAGCTACCGAAACGATTTGCTGAGCTGAAATATCCATCAACTGTACTTCCGCAGGCGGAACATAAGAAATTTCTGTAGTAGCACCAAAGAAAACGTCTTGTTCTAACTGTTGTTTATGATCCTGAAGAGATGCCGATTGAGGTGAGCGCCGAACCAGTACTCGATCATTTCTAAAAGTTTTATCTGGGTTTAGTGGCGCATTAGCCTGTGCAACAACGTATTCTTCTTCTTCTGCAGCATCTAGATGAACAATTTCATTAGTTACTTTGCCCTTAACTACTTTCCTGTAAGGCGATTCGATGAAACCAAAATCATTTACACGACCATAAGTTGCAAGTCCACCAATCAAACCAATATTTGGACCTTCAGGTGTCTCAATAGGACACATTCTTCCATAATGAGAGAAGTGGACATCTCTGACTTCAAAACCAGCCCTTTCACGCGATAAACCTCCAGGCCCTAATGCAGACAAACGGCGCCTATGAGTCAACCCAGACAAGGGATTTACCTGATCCATGAATTGAGAAAGTTGACTTGTTCCAAAAAATTCTTTGATTGAAGCAACAACAGGTCGAATATTGATTAGTGACTGAGGTGTTATAGCTTCTACATCCTGCGTAGTCATTCGTTCACGTACTACACGTTCAAGCCGTGACAGACCTATTCTTACCTGATTTTGAATAAGTTCACCGACACAACGAATCCTACGGTTTGCGAAATGATCTTGATCATCTAGTCGGTATCCCGGTTCACCAGCTGCTAAGTGTAAAAGATATGTACATGTTGCCAGAACTTCTGCTTTAGATAATACAGTCTGATCGCGAGCTGGTCTTTCCAACTCGACACCAAGATTTTTTTCAATCCATTCAATTTCCGGACCAAGTTTACGGTTTAACTTATAGCGACCGACCCTGGATAAGTCGTACCTCCGTGATTCAAAGAAGGCATTGCGCAAATAGGCTCGTGCGGCTTCTACAGAAGGTGGTTCACCTGGATGAACTCTTCGATAAATTTCTAGAAGAGCTTCTTCTTCTGTCGCATTGGACTCACGGTCGTTTTCCCATTGTCCTTCAAGATAATTGAAATGACTAACAAGACGGTCAAGAAAGCCAGGGAAATTCTCGTCATCAAAACCTAGAGCTCTGAGAAGAGTGAACATCGACAATCGACGTTTTCTAGCAACTCGACAACCAGCGGTAACGTCTTTACCTGGCTTCTGTTCCACATCGAATTCAATCCACTCTCCCCTATAAGGATGGACTGTTGCTGTTACAAGCTGATTTTTCGCAAGATTTCTTAATCTGTAGCGCTCACCAGGTTGAAAAATAACGCCCGGTGATCTAACTAGCTGAGAAACAACTACTCTTTCGGTTCCATTGATTATGAAAGTGCCTTTTTCCGTCATAAGAGGGAAATCGCCTAGGAAAACAGTTTGCTCCTTTATCTCACCAGTATGAGCATTTTTGAAACGAGCGCGCACAAATATTGGACCTGAATAGGTCATATCCTTCTCTTTGCACTCATCTACTGTGAACTTTGGAGGTGGCCTAAGATCTTCGTCTTTAGGATCAAACTCCAATTCAAGTGAAAGTGTCTCACTTACATCGGTTATAGGACTTATATCTGAGAAGATACCCTTCAACCCTGATTCCATAAGCCAATTAAATGACTCATGTTGAACAGCAATTAAATCTGGTAATTCTAAAACCTTTTCAAGGTTTCCAAACGAGTATCGATCTCGAAGTAATGGTCGAGCAGACAACAATAAACTCCCGGCAGAAGCGAATAAATGCGGACAAACCGTATTAAAACAAAATAACACCACAAATCGTGGAGAAATTCTGAGGAAACACAGCGAAGTGAAATCCTAATAGAACAAGACCCCTATGAACAACCCAAGAGGCCCATTCTTTTAATGAATTTTAAAGTAATTGAAAGTAACTTTTCGACCCTTCACGAACAATAAAATCCAAAAACAGCAGTTTATTAGGAATAAATTAAGTTACTTTAATTCAATTGTGGCGCCAGCGGCTTCAAGAGCTTCTTTTGCCTTTTCTGCATCTTCCTTAGAAGCACCTTCCAAGATTGTGCTAGGTGCACCATCAACAAGGTCCTTAGCATCTTTAAGACCCAAGTTGGTAAGAGTTCTAACCTCTTTAATTACTTGGATTTTCTTATCTCCTGCGTCGGCAAGGTTTACATCAAAGCTATCTTTCTCTTCAGCTTCGCCATCCTCAGCACCAGCTGCAGCTGGTGCTGCTGCTGCTGCTGCAACTGGAGCTGCTGCAGTCACATCAAACTTTTCTTCGAACTCTTTTAATAGTTCACTAAGTTCAAGGACACTCATCTCACCGATAGCGTCCAAAATTTCTTCTTTAGTAGCCATTAGGCCTCCTTTTCATCGGTCTCTGCATCAGAAGCATCATCTGCCTCCGAGCTTTGTTCTTCCTCGGTCTCTGCATCAGAAGCATCATCTGCCTCCGAGCTTTCCTCCGACTCGATCTCTGCATCAGAAGCATCATCTACCTCCGAGCTTTGTTCTTCCTCGGTCTCTGCATCAGAAGCATCATCTGCCTCCGAGCTTTCCTCCGACTCAGTCTCTGCATCAGAAGCATCATCTGCCTCTGAGCTTTGTTCTTCCTCGGTCTCTGCATCAGAAGCATCATCTGCTCCCGAGTTTTCCTCCGACTCGATCTCTGCATCAGAAGCATCATCTGCCCCTTCTATCACTCCACCTGATTTTTCAACCAGTGCCTGGAGAGCGTAAGCAAACTTCTGTGGCAATGCATTAAGCAAGCCAGCAAACTGCTGCATTGGTGCCACCAAAAGTCCTGCCAATTGCGACAAGAGAACATCTCTAGGTGCTATCTCAGCAAGTTGATTAATTTCCTCAACTGTAAGTCTTCGGTTCTCAAGAACCCCGCCCTTTATGATCAAAGCCTCATTTTTTTTCGCGAAATCCTTCAAAGCTTTCGCTACGGAAACCGGATCACCTGAAGACCCATCTGGTTTTTTACCTACAAAAGCTATAGCGGTTGGTCCTGATAATAAATCATCAATCTCTAAATCAAGATTTTCAATTGCGAAACGAACCAAAGTATTTTTGTAAATCTTGTAATCGCCACCGACTTCACGTAAAGCCTCTCGTAAAGAAGCCATGGCTGGAACATCTAAATTCCTATATTCAGTCAGAACAAGAGAATCAGAATCAGAAAAGCGTTCTCTTACTTCATCTACAACAGCGACTTTCGCCGCTCGTGCCTCTGACATTGCTCACCCTCTCCCAAAATCGTTAACACACACCAAAGAATTTCAGACATAGTCTGAAACCGATCCGGAAGGCTCTCCTGCTAGGGCGAAAATCGTTCTGCAAATAAATGCAACCCAGAGGTCTTCGGTGAGCGTCTCTATTGTGATAGTCAGACTATCCAATGACTATCAATACACAAACCAAATTTTTCAGTGACCAAATAATTAATTCTATAATTACTCAGTTATTCGAGATGGATCAATCCTGACCCCAGGACTCATCGTAGAAGAAACAGAAATAGTTTTGATATAACGGCCTTTTGTAGATGCAGGCTTTAATCTTTCAAGTTCTTCAACTACTACATTTAGATTTGATACTAAATCATCTAGTGAAAAGCTTGCTTTCCCTATCGGCAAGTGAACATTCCCATGTCGATCTGTTCGAAACTCCACTTTTCCGCCTTTAAAATCTTCAACGGCCTTAGCTACTTCTTCAGTGACCGTTCCAGACTTAGGATTAGGCATTAGACCCCTTGGTCCCAACATCCTTCCAAGTTTTCCGACCGTGGCCATCATTTCAGGAGTTGAAATCGCAATTTCAAAATCAAGCATCCCGCCTTCAACTTCTGCAGCAAGATCATCTGCACCAACATGATCAGCACCTGCTTCACGTGCCGCATTAGCCGCTTCACCTTGTGCAAAAACAGCAACACGAACTGCTTTACCTGTCCCAGATGGTAAAGCGACTGTACTACGAATCATTTCTTCAGTTTTTCTAGGGTCAACCCCTAAACGGACAACAAGGTCAATAGATTCATCAAACTTCGTTCTTTCAAACGATTGGATCATCTCTAAAGCTTCACGACCAGATAAAAATCCATCTGGGTCAAACTTCTCAAGAGAATTCTGATACCTCTTACTATTATTCATTTAGCCTTTCCTCCTGGCTCCCTCAATTGAACAAATTCTGTTGAGGCGAGGTCCTCCTCTTTACAGAATCAATTAGATATTAAAAATATTTTTATCTCTAATTAACTGCTATTCCCATACTTCGAGCTGTTCCTGCTACTTGTTGTTTTGCACCTTCGATGTCAATCGCGTTTAGATCAGGCATTTTTGTTTCAGCGATTTCCTCGACCTGATTCCATGTGATCGAACCAACTTCTTCTCGTCCGGCTAGACCCGAAGCTTTTTCCAAACCAGCTGCTTGGCGAATAAGAAACGAAGTAGGTGGCGTTTTCGTAATAAATGAAAAAGACCGATCTTCATAAATCGTTATCTCTACAGGAATTATCTGTCCTCTTTTGTCCTCGGTCTTAGCATTATATTCCTTGCAAAAATCCATAATCGCAACGCCATGAGGACCAAGAGCGGTACCTACAGGTGGCGCAGGAGAAGCTTGTCCCGCTGGAATCTGAATTTTCACTAAAGCTGCTACTTGCTTTTGTGCCATAACTTTTCTCTCTTAATTTTCTAATACTTTGTCAAAACTTTTAACTAAACAGCGTCACAAGTCTGCTGTAACCCACGCATATTGGCAACCTCTAAAACTTAGAGTTGAGCAATTTGTGAGAATTCTAATTCTACAGGAGTCTCCCGGCCGAAAATGTCTACAAGGACCTTTACTTTTAATTGATCTTCATTTATCTCAACAATGGCACCAGAAAAGTCTGCAAATGGTCCTTCTTTAACTCTTACTGTTTCATTTATTTCAAATCCAAGTCTTGCTCTGGTCTTTTTAGGAGCGTCAGGTTTTGTCTCGTCTGGAACATAAAGAAAGTTTTCTACTTCCTTCCTGCTTAAAGGTGATGGTTTACCTCCAGCTCCTACAAAATTTACAATCCCAGGCGTATCTCTGATTGCAGCCCAAGAAGCATCATCAAGAAAGCATCTGACCAATAGATAGCCAGGAAACATCTTTTTTGAAACGTTTACTTTTTTACCATTTCGAAACTCGACCACATCTTCCATTGGAATAACAATTTCAAGAATTCTGTCTTCCAAATTCAATACAGATGTTCGGGTTTCTAAATTCTGCTTAACTTTGTTTTCATAACCAGACTGAGTGTGTACCACGAACCATCTTCCAGGACGGTCATAAGGGCTCTCTTTTTTTGGAGTTAAATCTTCTTCTTCAAAAAGTTCCTCTTCATCAATAACAGCGCTCGCGTCAACCACAGCGTTCTCAGCAGCAGTATTCTCCGGTTCTTCCGAATCATCAGTATCTTCTACAGAAGATATTTCCCCTCCATCTGCTTGTTCCAAAGAACCATCCAAAGAACCAATAGGGAGTAGATCCTCAGCTCCTATATTTTCATCAGAGGTTCCAGAGTCTTCTGTCTCAGAATCATCTACCTGAAGCAGGTCAGATTCAACAATGTTGGTTTCGGAGTCGTTATTAGAATTCATTAGACATCAAACAATTCGAGTACTGATTGGGAAAATATCCAATCTAAACCTGCAACGATTGCGGTGATAGCCACAATTGTTATTACCACAACTACCGTATAATTTGTAGTTTCAGAACGAGTAGGCCAAACAACTTTCCTGAGTTCTGAACGAACTTCTCTTGCGAATTGAGTTACTCCCGCCTTTTCTTCAGTATGCGCTGCTTGTTGAGGCTGACGGCGCTCGCGTACAGGTTCCCCCTCAGCATCTACTTCTCCTTGACGTTGGAGCATACGTTTTTGTTCACGGTTCATGGACATTAGAAATCTCGTATCTTTATATTTGTCTTAGATCAGGTTATTGGCCTGATAGTGATTACGTGCTTTTATGGAATAATCTAAAACCAACTGGCAGGGCAGGAGGGACTTGAACCCCCAACCGCCGGTTTTGGAGACCGGTGCTCTACCAATTGAGCCACTGCCCTTTGAACCAAAAAGAAAACAAAAGAATTCTAAAAATCGGTTCATTGGCAGGATACCAGTGGGGTTTGATGAGGCCGCACGAGTTTTAGATGAACATTCCATTAGAAATACTAATATTTAACGTTCTTCTTTAAAAAGAACATGTTTTCTAACTACTGGATCGTACTTTTTTAGTTCGATTCTCTCACGCGTATTGGTTTTATTTTTCGTAGTAACATACGTATAACCAGTACCAGCTGTTGAACGTAATTTAATTATTGGTCGTTTATCACTACCCATAACTGTTAAACCTTCTGTCCTTGTCGACGCATTTTAGCAATAACACTTTCAATGCCATTTTTATCAATTGTCTTTATTCCCTTAGTGCTTACATTTAGTGTTATCCACCGCTTTTCGCTCGGTAACCAATAACGCTTACGTTGTACATTTGGATTCCAACGTCTATTAGTTCTCCGGTGCGAATGCGATAGTTGTTTGCCAAACCCGGGTTTCTTACCGGTTACCTGGCATACCTTAGACATCTTTAACTCCTGAAACATTTAGATTTAACCACTAACCTGATTTGGTTTAGTGGACTATAAAACGATAGCAACAACAAAGCGAGTCGCCACCAACAACCTTGTATTGCTTAATCTATTTTATTCGTAGCGACGGACAGACTTGAACTGTCGACCTCCCGATTATGAGTCGGGCGCTCTTACCAACTGAGCTACGTCGCCCCGAGCCCCCTGACAGAATTGAACTGTCGACCTTCTCCTTACCATGGAGACGCTCTGCCGACTGAGCTAAGGGGGCCAGCCAAAGGCTTATTGACATGATGCCACAGGAGTATGGTTACCCCAACGTCCACTTACCTGTCGTTAAGCCTTACTACAGTCAGAGTATGGAAAAAGAGATACAAATCCGCCTAGCTGAACAAAAAGATGCAGAGGCAATCCGAGAAATTTATAATCACGAAGTTAGAAATTCAACAGCGACTTTTGATTTAGTGGAGAGAACCACTAAAGAACAAGAAGAATGGCTTAGTGAAAGATCCGGTGCCTTTAGCGTATTAGTTGCTGAAACGGGTAACAAAATACTGGGCTTCGCTTCTCTTTCTCCTTATAAGGCAAGGGCTGCTTATAGAACAACTGTAGAAGATTCAATTTATGTAAATGAAAATTTTAGAAATCAAGGTATAGCAGGAGAGCTACTTTCTCACTTATTAGAAGTAGCAGAGTCAAGCGGATTTCACGCCGTAATCGCAAGAATTGGAGGCGCTAATGAAGCGAGTATCGCTCTCCATCAAAGATTTAATTTTGAAATTGTAGGTACTGAAAAAGAAATAGGTAGAAAATTCGGGAAATGGCAAGACGTTGTCATAATGCAAACGATACTAAATGTCAGTGGTCCAGAACCGAAATAGTTCTGGACCACTGTTTTGTGGGCCGAGGAGGATTTGAACCTCCGAAGGCAAATGCCGACGGGTTTACAGCCCGTTCCCTTTGGCCACTCGGGCACCGACCCTTAATCGGATGCTAATGGACTCATAAGCACACGACACCTGTAAGTTACATCCATTACAAACAAGTAAGGTAAATGCATGCCATCTTTTGACATTGTTTCACAATACGACCAACAAGAAGTAAGAAATGCAGTCGATCAGACAGAACGTGAAATAAATAATCGTTTCGATTTCAAAGGAACAAACTCGGAAGTTCAACTTACAGACGATTCAATACGAATCGAATCCTCAACAGAAGATCGACTTAACGCTTTGTTAATAGTGCTTGAAGAAAAATTAGTGAAAAGAAAAGTTTCCTTAAAAACGCTCTTATGGCAAGACATGGAATCTGCTGCTGGAGGAAGAAGCCAGAAAGTAGCAAAATTGCAATCAGGTATAGGGAGTGAAGATTCTAAATCTATCAATAGTCAAATAAAAGACTTAGGCATCAAAGGAATCCAAACACAAAACCAAGGCGACCAAATAAGGGTAAGTGGTAAAAAACGTGATGCTCTTCAGGAAGTAATCACTTCTCTGAAAGCCAGTAAAATTGAATTACCGCTTCAATTCATAAACTTTAGAGACTAAGAAATAGGACCGCTACCAACTGTCCCTTGATTCCAAGAACCATTTCGGAGTCTTTCCACTCTCTCAACTGTTGGAGGATGAGTTGAAAAAATACGACTCCCTCCCCGACCACGAGCCTCTGCTTTTAATGGATTGACAATATAAGAAGACGCTTGATTCGGGTCAATTCCTGAAGGTATACGGCCAGATGCAATTTCTAATTTCTCCAATGCTCTCGCAAGAGGTTCTCCATCTCCAATAAGTCGCGCTGCTGTAGCATCAGCTTTATATTCTCGGGTGCGGCTTATAGCTGCCTGAATAAGCATGGCTGCTATAGGAGCCATTATTGCAAATGCTATTTCACCTAACGGATTCCTGTCTCTACCACGACCCCCGCTGAACATAGCCGCCCAAAAAGCCATCCGAGCTATAAGAGTTATTGCCATCCCAATTGCAGCTGCAACAGACCCTATAAGAATATCACGATTTTCAACATGGCTTAATTCGTGAGCTAACACTCCTCTGATCTCATACCAATCCAGATTGTCTAAAAGACCTTGTGTCACAGCAACAGCTGCATGTTCAGGATTTCTACCTGTCGCAAAAGCATTGGGTTGTTTATTAGGTGAAATATATAACTTTGGCATAGGAAGCCCGGCTGCCATCGATAACTCCGTCATCACCCGGTGATATTCGGGATAATCAGACTGCTCCGCTGGAACTGCTCGAGCTGAAGCTATTGCAAGCTTGTCACTAAACCAATAACTTCCACCAACGAATAATAAGCCAATTACGAGACCTAAAATAAGGCCACCAGAACCACCGATTGCACCACCTATAACTATGAAAAGACCGCCTAAAAGTGCTAAAAGGCCGAAAGTCTTTGCCGTGTTTACCATTATTCACCTCGTTTTTCTGAAATGTAACAATACCTAAAATTTGTTTTATTCGTAATACCCTGAATGGACATAAATAGAGGGAATTTTCTGCTCCCAAAACATTAAAAGATTCCTCGGGTCATCATCAAGAGCGAGTGCCGGTTTATATCCACATTCAATTAAATCTCTCAATAAATCCAACTTGACTTCTGGGGAACTACGATCATCATTTTCTTCTCTCATCAAAAGAGCGTCCCAGAAAATTTCATTTTGATTCAACCAATCAACAGTCTTTTCGAGAAGATAAGAAGGCCGTGCTGTCATTAAAAAAATGGGTTTTGACGCATCAAGGCTTTTCACAAGTTCTCGCCCTTCTCTAAACACTCGACTATTTAAAGCAGCTTCAAAAAAATTTTCCCAATCTTGACTCGTACCATTTAAATAATGTTGATGTGCTGTTGCATCAGCTATCACACCATCTATATCAACTATAAAAACAAAACCAGAAGGAGGTTCTAGATCCCTGTAAATAAACATTAAGTATTTAGTCTTCCTCAGGGGATTCAGCAGCTCTAGTTCGAATCTCCTCTACAACCCCTGAATCAGCCAAAGTAGTTGTATCACCTAAATCTCTACCTTCTGCGACGTCCCGTAGCAGTCGTCTCATTATTTTTCCACTTCTAGTTTTAGGTAGGTCAGGAACTAAAACAACTGTTTTTGGCCTAGCAATTGGCCCCAACTTGGTTGCTACATGAGCGCGTATCTCTTCTCCAAGCGAGTCTGAAACTTCAAAAGTTCCTCTCAAAATCACATACCCAACAATTGCCTGCCCCGTAGTCGAATCAGTAACCCCAACTACTGCTGCTTCAGCCACTGCAGGGTGATCCACTAGAGCTGACTCAATTTCTGCAGTTGAAATTCGGTGACCCGAAACGTTCATTACATCATCGACTCTTCCTAGAAGCCACAAATAGCCATCCTTGTCTAACTTCGCCCCATCTCCAGCAAAATACTTACCTTCAAAACGTGACCAATAGGTCTGTTTGTATCTCTCAGGGTCACCCCAAATACCTCTCAACATCCCAGGCCAGGGGTGTGTAATCGTCAAATAACCTCCCCCTTGTTTAATTTGAATTCCATCATCATCTACTACTTCTGCAAATACCCCGGGTATTGGTTGACAAGCGGACCCTGGTTTAGTCGTGGTCAAACCTGGGAGTGGGGTAATCATGTGACCCCCAGTTTCCGTTTGCCACCAGGTGTCAACAATAGGACATTTTTCTCCTCCGATATTTTCGTGATACCACATCCATGCTTCTGGGTTTATTGGCTCTCCCACTGTTCCTAAAACTCGCAAAGACGACAAATCATGTAAAGCAGGTTCTTGAGCACCCCACTTCATGAAAGTTCTTATAGCTGTCGGGGCGGTATACAACTGAGTAACGCCATAACGTTCAATAATGTCCCATAAGCGATCTTTAGGCCATTCTGATGGTTCATCTGAACGAAGATCCAAACGCGGAGTATCCGGTGTGCCTTCGTAAATCACTGACGTGCAACCATTAGCTAAAGGACCATAAACGATGTAGCTATGCCCTGTAACCCATCCGATATCCGCTGCACACCAATAAATATCCTTATCTCGATTCAAATCGAAGGTATAGCGATGCGTATACATGACTTGAGTTAAATAACCTGCAGTTGTATGCATAATGCCTTTTGGTTTTGCAGTTGTACCCGAGGTATAAAGCAAGTAGAGGAGATCCTCACTCTCTAATGGTTCGGCCGGACAATCAGAATCTGCTTTCTCAACTAGTTCATGCCACCAATGATCACGCCCTGCAATCATTTGTATTTCCGTGTCGCATCGGTTAACAACTACTACATGCTGCACAGTCGGAGCACCATTTTCTAATGCCGTATCAACATTTATTTTTAGTGCTGACGGAACTCCACGTCTGAAACCTGCATCTGCTGTGATGATGAGCCTTGCTTGGGCATCTTCACATCGATCGATAATTGCATCAGGTGAAAAACCTCCGAATATAACACTATGGACCAATCCGATTCTGGCGCAGGCAAGCATTGCGACAGGGAGTTCAGGGATCATCGGCATGTATATAGCCACTCGATCTCCTTTTTCCAATCCAAGTCCTTTCAATACATTCGCGAATTTGGAGACTTCTATAAGAAGATCTTGATACGTGATTTTTCGGGTATCGCCGGGTTCTCCTTCCCAATAATAAGCAACCCTCTCTCCGTAACCCGCTTCTACATGTCTGTCTAAACAGTTGTAAGAAATATTAAGTCGACCACCTATGAACCATTTAGCAAAAGGCAGTTCCCACTCAAGTGTCGTGTGGAAATCCTCGTCCCAACTAATCAACTCTCTTGCTTGCCTAGCCCAAAATGCCTCATAGTCAGCAATTGCTTCTTCATGATGAGAAGAATCATTAAGTAATGCATTCTTTACAAAATCTACATCAGGTGGAAATGTTCGATCTTCAACATAGAACTCTTCAATTGTTGATTCGCTCATTATTGCTCCCTTGGTTGATTAGGTAATTTTAGACAAAGTCAGAGGGTTACTTACCTAACGGGGGTAAAAGGGTTTTCTGATTATCTAATCGCTAGGCGAGAGATGCCACTCTAAAACAAAAAACCCTCCTAAACCCATGGGGTCGAGAAGCGCTTCTGCTTCAGCTACTCTGCTACGTGCTTTAACAGCTTTTAAATCACCAACTGAAGAAAATTCTTTCCATACTTGACGTCCTTCTTCCACCAAATTATCAATCCCTTGATTCTTAAGAAAATCTTTTTGATTGGATATCAATGCACCTTCTGGGAGTTGATCAATAGCCACCTCGACTGTGAGATCTTGATTTCCAACATCATCTAGAGGGCCGCTGCCTCTTGAATGTTTTCTAAAAGTTCGGAGCCATGAATCTTGATCTCTTTGACTCATTTCTTGAGTTGTTGAGCCATAATCAATCACCAGTAACGAACCTGCCACAATCATCTCTAAGATACTTTCAACCCATTTGTTAGCCTGAGTTTGAATTGGTATCCGTGCTCCTTTTATAGGAAGCACTCCAACTGGTTCTTTCCTTTCACCTATTAGAGTCTCGACAAATTGATCATCCATAAGGCCTACACGTACTTCTTTCCAACATTTCCCATTTCCCTCTAAGAGATCGAACGGTAAATTATCTAAAAGTTCATTTGCAATCACTGCACCCACTAAAGGAACCTCAGGGATATTTGCAATAGAGACCAGTTTGTCTGAAGTGGGTTGCTCTTCTCGCAACTTCTGAGAACGTTCAACCATCGTATAAATTCCATTTTCAAGGCACTTAGGTTTAGCATCAATTATTGCTCTAGCAAGGGTCCCGCTACCTGCTCCAACCTCAATAACTTGAAAGTTTTTAGGTTTATTTAAATTCCTCCACGTCTCGTCTAACCAATTTGCAATAAGAAAACCAAAAAAAGGACCAACTTCAGGACTTGTCAAAAAGTCTCCACGTCGTCCTGCTCTTCCTCCTTTGGTGTAAAAACCGTAATTCGCATCATAGAGACAAGATTCAACAAAATCGGAGAAAGATAGAGGTCCGGATTTGCTAATTCGATTTTTTAAATCTTCAGCTAACATGCCAATTATTAGGGTTTACGTACCAAAAGCCAAAAGACTTACTTCTGTAAAACGTGCTACTAATTGAGGGAATATGCCGAATAGTAGAGTAACTAATACACAAATCGCTAAAGCGGACACGAGTGACGGTGTTATCTCAACGGAATTTAAATCACTTTCTAAAGGTTCATCGGCCCACATTTTTCGAGCAATTGTTGCATAGTAAAAAAGAGCTATAACAGAATTAATAGCCGCAATAACAGCTAACAAATAGCCCCAAGTTTCTCCAGAAGTTGCTAAAACCCTAAACACTTCAAATTTGGCGAACCATCCTCCTAAAGGAGGTATGCCAGCAAGAGAAAATAGAAAAATTGTCATAGCAACTGTCAATCCGGGGGCAAAATGAAATGCCCCTGCGAAAGAATCAATTTCTGCGCTACCAGTGCGTCTCGCCAAAGTAATTATTACCGCAAAAGCACCAAGGTTCATAGCCGCGTAAATAGCTAAGTAAGTAACTACCGCCGAAAGAGCTTGGTCACCAGTAGCCAAACTATTACCAGCTACGGCTAAAGGAGCAATCATAAATCCTGTCTGCGCTATACCTGAGTAAGCCATCAGCCGAACTATGTTCGTTTGTCTTAATGCAACCAAATTACCTACAGTCATAGAAAGCGCTGAAAGTATCCAAATAAGCGGTTCCCAAATATTTGAAAGCTCATAGAAACCAACAAAAATTAAAGCAAGTAGAGCAACAAAACCTGCCGCTTTAGAGGCCACCGAAAGAAAAGCTGTTACAGGTGTTGGAGCTCCCTCATAAACATCAGGTGCCCAAGTGTGAAATGGAACAGCGGATACTTTGAACGCGAAACCAGCTATTACAAAAACAATTCCTAATGTCATTACAGAACTTGAACCATTGCCAGCATCAATAGAGTCAGCAATCTCACTTAGTACCGTGGTGCCACTTACCCCAAATAAAAGTGACATTCCGTAGAGCATCACTGCTGATGCAAAAACACCCATTAGATAATACTTAAGACCTGCTTCATTTGACTTCGGATCTCGCTTTCTCCAAGCAACCATTAAATAGGCAGGGATTGAAAGTAGTTCTAAAGCTACGAAGACAGATATCAAATCTCTCGAGGAGGCCATCATGATCATCCCCATTAGGGAAGCCAAAAGAAGGCCGTAGTATTCGCTCTCCCAATAATCACCTTCAACTATGTAATTGGTTGAAAGGAGAATGACTAAATAACCTGCTAGAAGAAAAATGGCTTTTAGCACTAATGAAAAATTATCAACCACGTATGCCCCATCGAAAAGAACTCTCTCAGTTCCATCAATACCAAGAGTTAGTAAAGGTATTGCTGTAGCAAGAACCCCCAACCCAGATAACGCTGCCATATAAGGTCGTGCCTTTTCTAAAAATAAGATGTCTAAAAGTGTGATGAAAACACCTACAGAAAGTAGGACTATTTCAGGAGCAACAGCGTGCCAGTCAATTGCAGGGCGTTCAAACGCTACAAGCATAAAGTTAGTGGTCACTATTAACCCTTCGAAGCTGCGTGATGGTCAGACCCATGATCACTCAAACCATAAACATCAGAACAGTGAGCTGATTCGATTTCTTCATGAGTTGATTCATCTGCATTAATAGTCAAACATGGAGTTAATGATGCATCTACTGCTGCATCTGTAGCCCTAAAAACAAGATTTGGGTAGATACCTATCGCAAGTATTAAAGCGAGTAGAGGAGCCCATGCAATCCATTCTGTTTTTGTTACGTCATGGATATTAGGGTCATCAGCGAATTCTTCTTTTGGAGTACCAAATGCTGACCTTTGAAGTAGCCACAATAAATAGCCGGCTGCAAGAACCGTACCTAACGCTGCTATCACCATAAATGTTCTAAAGGTTTCCACCGGTAAACCATTTGCAGGACTATATGCAGAAAGTATCGCTGGGAATTCTCCCCAGAACCCTGCAAGGCCTGGCAATCCAAGAGACGCCATCGCACAAAATCCTAAAACCCAACCCATTTTGGGCGCTTGTATAAGCAATCCACCTAATCTTTTAATCTCTAAAGTGTGATAACGCTCTTTCATAGACCCGGCTAAAAAGAAGAGCATTCCTGTTATGAGACCATGAGCAACCATGCCCATAATGGCTGCATTAATTCCAAAATCAGTAAGAGTTGAAATCCCAAGCATTACAAATCCCATATGAGCAACTGAAGAGAAAGCGATTAACCGTTTCATATCTGTTTGTGCTAAACAACAGAATGCTCCGTAAATAATTCCTATTACAGCCAATAGTCCTATCCAAGGCGCCCATTCAACTGCTGCATCAGGAAGTAGAGGGATTGCTATTCTGACGAATCCATAAGTACCGAGTTTCAGCAATACAGCTGCAAGTATTACAGATCCAACAGTCGGTGCTTCGGTATGGGCGTCAGGCAACCAGGTATGAAAAGGAAACATCGGGACTTTAATTCCAAAGCCAAGAAACATTCCACCAAATATCCAAAGTTGTGCTGTGCGAGAAACAGTATGTGCAACAACGTTGTCAGCAATTTCACTAAATACAAAAGACTCCGCTCCTGTCAAGAAAAAGAGTGACAGGAAGCTAACGAGCATTAATGCTGATCCAAAAAGTGTGTAAAGGAAAAATTTTAGAGAAGCATATTTTCTATTCGGTCCTCCCCATACAGCAATCATAAAAAACATTGGTAATAAAACGACTTCGAAGAAAACAAAGAAAAGGACCATGTCTTGAGCTACGAAAGTGCCAATCATGCCCGTCTCTAAAACAAGGATCAAGATCAAAAATGCTTTTGGATTTTTTGGATCAGGAAAATGATTCCAACTGTAAACAATACAAAGCGGAACTATAAGCACTGTAAGCAACAACAGAGGTAGAGAAATTCCGTCAAGTCCCACGACATAACGACTATGAATTGCCTGTATCCAACTCTTGTCGACCACATATTGAAGCCTGTCAGTAGCGTCAAGATCGAACCATATGAGGAGTATTAATCCTACAAATGCAACCCAAAGAGAAGTTATAAGAGCAATCATTTTGTGCTCGTATTCTTTTTCTTTTGGAATTAGGAACATAACTAACGCACCTATTAAAGGTGAGAAAGTGGCCACGGTAAGGCCCCAACTGTCAAGCAAGTTCTCCATGTTTAATATCTCCTACACAATGACTATGAGTAAACCGGCCAATATCGTCGCAGCAGCAAACAAAATTGCTGCATAGCTCTGAACTTTTCCGGATTGAATTTTGCGAAGTTCTTCACCGCTATCCGATGAAATGCGACCAGAAGCGTTAACAAAACCGTCAACAACAGTCTGATCTATTTTGTTGTAATTAAATTGACCAACTTTTACTGCAGTTCGGCCAAAAGTATCGACAGTGCGATCTAAGATTTCTTGATTCGATCGATAAGCCAATTCAGCTATCGGTTCTTTAACGGCTCGGGTAATAATTCCGGTATAGAGATGGTCTAAGTAATACTTGTTGACGAGAAGCGTGTGTCCCATTCTCGCTATGACCAGACGCGTAGTAAGCCCATCAGGTAATTCGGTCAAACTTTGACCACTTTCTTTCGAAGCCTTTTCTACTTTTACGAAATAGTAATTCCAAGCTACTGCAATGCCAGTAACTACAACAATTGTCGAAATGATTGCTAGTGACCAGCTAGGTGTGGCATGAGAAATTTTGGGGAAATAACCCGCTACAGGTTCAACATAATGGCCAAATCTTTCCTGAAGCGATTCTGGTACAAGTTGAAAACCTTTAGGTAAATTTAAGAATCCAGCAAAAATTGCAAGTACTGCCAAAATCCAAAGAGGAACAGTGATTCTTGGACCTGATTCATGAGGATCACCATGACCCCTAAATTCACCAAAGAAAGTTAAATAAACACATCGAGTCATATACGCAGCTGTAAGAGCAGCGGTAATCATTCCCATTACCAACATGAATGTATAGGAGCCGTTGCCACCCGTGCCTCCCATAATTCCCCATCCTCCTGTTCCTACGAGTATTTCATCTTTGGACCAAAACCCTGCGAAAGGTGGAAGGCCTGCTAAAGCAATAGAACCAATTATGAAAGTTCGAAATGTATGTGGCATTACTTTTCTTAATCCACCCATATCTGATTTCATATCAAAACTATGAACCGAGTGAGCAACAGATCCAGAACCTAAAAATAGGCAAGCTTTAAAGAAAGCATGAGTGAAAAGATGAAACATTGCTGCGGTCCAAGCCCCTACACCTAACGCCATGACCATATAACCAAGTTGTGAAATTGTTGAATAAGCAAGAACCTTTTTGATGTCCCGTTGAACGAAAGCTAAACATGCTCCTACTAATGTTGTAAACCCACCTACAAGAGCCATTAGGTTTATTGAACTTCCACCTATAGAAAATCCTTCAAAGAATACTCCGTAAAGCCGAGCGATCATAAAAACTCCAGCTACGACCATGGTCGCAGCATGAATAAGAGCTGACACTGGCGTCGGTCCTGCCATTGCATCAGGCAACCAGGTGTGCAAGAAAAATTGGCCAGATTTTGACATAACCGCTGCCATAAGACAGCAAGCGGCTATTAACAAGGTGGTGTGAGGAAGTAAGCCTGATGAAGCTAAAGCATTAGTAGTCGCTATAGAAAAAGAACCAAAAGAGTCCGGAATCATTTTTCCTGAAGCGAAAAAGAGAATTGTCACCCCAATTAATAAACCCATGTCTCCAACACGGTTGGTTAAAAATGCTTTTAATGCAGCATTCGAGTTCTCTTTTTCCTCCCACCAGTGTCCTATCAATGCAAAAGAGCACAGTCCTACCAACTCCCAAGAAACTAGCAACTGAAGTGTGTTTTCAGAAATCACAAGTAAGAGCATCGAAGCGCTGAATAGCGAAAGGAAAGCAAAAAAGTGTGTGTACCTTCTATCGCCGGCTACATAATCTGTTGAATAAATATGAACTAACAAAGAAACCAAAGTCACTACAAATAACATCATCACTGCGGGTCCATCTACAAGCGTTCCAACAGAGAATTCAACGCCTCCTGTTATAAACCAAGTTGTTGTATTCACAACAGCTAAAGATGGCTCACCATGCTCACCATGCTCACCATGCTCACCATGCTCACCATGCTCACCATGCTCACCATGCTCACCATGCTCACCATGCTCACCAGTTGTAAGAACTTGGCTTATTTCCTCTCCGTGAAAATTATCACGATGATCCATCCAAGCGAATCCGGTGCATATTGATAAAAGAAATACAATCAATAAAGCAGCTACCCCAAGTTCCGCTCCTCCTCGAGGTAAACGTTTACCGAAAAAAAGTATCCCAATAAACGACAAGGCTGGTATTAGCGGTATAAGCCAAGCATTCTGTAAAAACCAATTTCCTTCTTGTGTTATTCCTAAAGGAATTGAGGGTAAGGGCGAAAGCGAAGCTGCTAATATTTGGATCATCACATCAGCCCTTCATCGAATCAATTTCAGCAAGGTCGATGTTTCGACGATTGCGATAAAGCAATAAAACCATAGCCAGACCTACACCCACTTCAGCTGCTGCTACTGCAATTACAAAAAGTGCAAATACCTCTCCTGGAATTGCTTCTCTGAAAGCAGCGAAAGCAACAAGATTGATATTGACTGAATTAAGGATCAGTTCTATTGACATCAAAACCATAACACCATTACGTCTCGTCAATACTCCATACACCCCAATGGAGAAAAGAACTGCAGAAAGAATCAAAAACTGATTTAGTAGCACTACAGATCCCTTCTCGCTATAACAACTGATCCGATTAAAGCTGCAAGCAACAAGACCGAAATGGCTTCAAATGGAATTATGAACTGTCCGAAAATCGTATCGCCTATTTCAGCTGTGGTACTTGGCGCTTCACGGTTTAGTTCAGCATCTCGAAAACTGTCTATGAACGATCCTGAAGTAACTGCAACTATCAAAACTCCTACCAAAACAGCCATTTGATTTCGTTCTCTGAACTCTCCTTCTTCTGTCCCAAATGAGCCTTTTGTGAGCATTATTCCAAAAAGAAAAAGAACGATTATGGCACCTATATAAACGAGAATTTGGGTAACTGCTACAAATTCAGCTCCCAAGAGAATGAACATTCCCGCCGCTCCGGCTAGAACAATCACTAGATAGAGAGCAGCGTGAACAATGTTTTCTGTTGTAACCATTCGTAATGCCGCCAAAATCATCACTAAAGCAATCAATGCAAAAAAGACATTTTGCGCGACTAATACCTCACCACTTGTTAATGGATCCAATCCTTCAATCTGCGACAAAAAGAAACCAGTCATTAACGTGGAACCTTTACTTGTTTAACTTCACTACCAGTTTCATATTCTTCAAATTCGGGCACAGTTTCCATCCACTTTGATAATTGACCTTTGTCATGAAGCAAGTCAGCCAATTTAGGCTCAGAAAATTCAAATTCTGGTGACCAAAAGAGAGCCTCAAAAGGGCAAACTTCAACGCAAATACCGCAATACATGCAAAGTGCAAAATCAATATCAAAACGATCTAAAGCATTTTTCTGTCGCGGTTTCCCACCAGGTCTTCTAGGTGGAGCTTTGTATTTATGTCCTTCAATGTAAATACACCAGTCAGGGCATTCACGTGCACAAAGCATGCATGCAGTGCAATTCTCTTCGTGTAACGCAATCACCCCTCGAGCTCGAAGGGTCGGCGCTTCCTTCACTCGGGGATATTGAACTGTATGTGAACCTTTCGTAAGGGTTTTAACCAAAGTCTTAAAAGTTACTCCTAAGCCTTTTATTAATCCCGGAACTCTTATCGATAAACCCATTAGAAAACCACTTTCAATACACCAGTAGCAACAATATTTACCAATGAAAGAGGCACTAATACCTTCCAAGCAAGTTGTTGCAATTGGTCTTCACGAAATCTGGGATATGTGAATCGGAACCAAAAGATAAGAAATGACACAAGTAACATCTTTCCTACCAAAACTAACGGGCCTATAAGGTTGAAAAGATTATCAGTCGGATCTAACCCTGGGATGTACCAACCACCAAGGAAAAATGTTGCAGCTAAAGCTGAGAAAATTCCAGCTGTAGCAAACTCACCTATGAAGAAAAGTAGAAATCTCATTCCTGTGTATTCAGTTAGGTAACCAGTAACAATTTCTGATTCGGCTACCGGCATGTCAAAAGGTGGTTGAGTTAATTCAGCTTGAACCGCTACAAGAAAAATCATAAAACCTAAGAATTGTGTAATTAAAAAAGGATTACCTATCCCGCCCCAACCAAAAATTTCTCCATTTGCTTGAGCCAGAACAATCTCTTGAACGTTTAAGGTACCTGCCTGGATTACAACTCCCATTAGAGCTAGAACAAGAGGTAACTCGTATGCAACAAGTTGTCCCGCTGCTCTCAACCCGCCGATCAATGAGTATTTACTAGAAGAACCCCAACCCGCCATGAGAATTCCTATCACTGATATTGACGAAACTGCTAGAGCAAAAAACACACCAGTATCAATATTTATGAACCAAGCATCTGGACCAGCTGGTAAAACTAAAACAAGTAAAAAAGTTGAAGCTAAAACTACAAATGGAGCTGCTTTAAAAACTACTCTGTCAGCAGTTCTTGGAAACAAGTCTTCTTTCTGAAGAAATTTTCCTACTTCTGCTAAAAGTTGTAATGAACCGTAAGGACCAGCTTCCATTGGGCCCAATCGACTTTGCATGAAACTCATCATCTTAAATAAATAGAGATAAACAAGTGTTCCTGCAGGGAGAAGTACTGCGACCAATCCAAGGACCGATCGAATTATTGTTTGCTGCCAATAAGCAAGTTCTATAGCCAGATTAAAAATTGTCATCGGTCAATATCTCCTAAAATGAAATACAAACTCGCCAAAATAGAAATGACATCAGGGACATAAACACCTTTCAAAACCCATGGTGTAATTGAAACATTATTAAACGAAGCTGAACGTATTTTCACTCTATAAGGAACCAAATCACCCTTAGAAACAATGTAATAACCCATTATTCCAAGAGGATTCTCTGTTTCTACATAAGCTTCTCCAGGGGGCACTTTTATGATTCTTGGCACTTTCGCCATTATCGGACCTGAGGGTATACCATCAAGAATTTGATCGACCATCTTGCATGACTCTCTAACTTCCTGTAGACGCACCCAGTAACGCGCAAATGAATCACCATCAGGGTGTGTCCAGACTTTCCAATCCAACTGGTCGTGAATCAGACCTACTCCCCCATCTCTCCGTAAATCCCAATCAACTCCGCTAGAACGAATATTCGCGCCCGAAAGACCATAAGAGAGGCCGATGTCAGCAGGAATTATTCCAATACCTCTGGTTCTTGTTTGAAAAATTTCATTACCAACTACAAGGTCTTGCATCTCATCACAAAAAGAACGGATCCGTACAAGCACGTCTTTAGTCTCTTGTATCCAGCCTTTTGGTAGATCATCTTTTATTCCGCCTATCCGATCAAAATTTGGATGAAATCGCCCACCAGTTACAGATTCAATCTGATTTAAAACAAATTCTCGGTCTCTGAATGCATAAAAAACAGGAGTTGTCGCCCCTAATTGAACTGCCATATCGCCTAAGAACAAAACAACATTAGCTATTCGAGACAATTCGAACAATGCAGTTCTTATCCATTGAGCCCTCGGAGGAGCTTCCACCTCCATAAGCCTTTCGGCTGCAAGAATGAACGGAACCTCATTTGCAAAACTTCCTAACCAGTCAATTCTATTTACAAGAGTCGTTACCTGCGGATAGGTTCTGACCTCTGTAAGTTTTTCATACCCTCGATGCATATAACCCATAACAGGGTCTGCTGACACAACTTGTTCACCGTCTAAACGAACAATTATTCGTAAAGTCCCATGCGTAGCTGGATGTTGGGGTCCCAGATTTAGAGTCATACCTTCTGTTTCAAGTTCAATGTTGACTCTCGCATCGCTTGCTTGATTTGCTATATAAGAAAGCTGCTGGGTTGAAGCTTCAAGATTCATCAGGTTTCTTCTCCTGATTCTTCTGTCTCATCATCGTCCTCGCCAGGCATAAGTTCAACATCAACAATTCCAGGCCAAGGCTTAGCCCTTCTGGAAAGTAAAGGGAAGTCTTTTCGAAGTGGATGACCTTCGAACTCAGTGGGTAAATAAAGATTCACCATATTGGGATGATTTGTAAACGAAATCCCAAACATCTCCATGACTTCTCTTTCATGCCAATTAGCACCTGGATATACAGGAATCCATGTGTCTACTTCTGGGAATTCACTTTCTAAATCAGCTTTTACATTAATACCAATATTTGTGACAGGGTTATGAACGCGTGCAAGTAGTTGAAAACGTGTTTCACCTCCTGTTACACCCCATTCCATTTCACTTTCAATACCCATTTCATTGTCATCAGTGTTATCAATTGCAGCATCCATCTCTCGACCAAATGGTGAAGGTTTCCAATCAATTGCAGAAAGGAAATTGAAAAAACTCATTTCATATTTCTCAAAAAGAACCCTTGCAGTTTCCAACCAAGCCTTTTGTGTCACTCGTATCCATACATCAATCTGAGGAACTACATGAGAACCGATCAAATCACTACCCAAGTCTTTCTGAATACTCTCAACAAAGGCGTCGCGCTCTTCGTCAATGATGAGATCCTCTTGAGGTTCAATTGACTCTTCAACAACTTCTTCTTCGGTGGTATCAGGTGACGACAATTGGATCTCGATTCCAGCGATCAGTCATATCTTCTGAAGCTATTCGTTCTTGTAACAAAACAATTCCTTCAAGTAACGCTTCTGGTCGTGGTGGACAACCAGGAACATAAACATCTACGGGAATAATCTGATCGACACCTTTGGTAACTGAATAACTATCCCAATACGGCCCTCCACAATTTGCACATGACCCCATAGAAATCACATATTTTGGCTCGGGCATTTGTTCATAAAGTCGCCTAACAGCTGGAGCCATCTTGTCTGTAACTGTCCCAGATATAACAACTAAATCAGCTTGACGTGGACTTGCGGGAAAAGGAATCACACCTAGTCTCATAACGTCATAACGTGGAGAAGCAAAAGCTGCGCCCATTTCTATTGCACAACATGCAAGCCCCCATTGATACACCCAAAGGGAATATTTTCGACTTATATTCAAAAGCTTGGTCAAAGGAGCTGGCAATTTGCCATTTTCTACTAGACCCATCGCAATAACCGTTTTCTCCAAGCGTAGAGAAGCCCCAAAGCCAAGATAAAGATAAAAATAAACATTTCGACTAAACCAAAAAGACCGTATACCTCAAGACGCGCAGCCCATGGGAAAATAAATACAGCCTCAACATCAAATAGAACAAACATCAAAGCAAAAACGTAATATCTAATATTTGCTTGGCTCCACATGTCACCTTGCGGGTCAACACCCGACTCATAATTGATTCTTTTCTGAGGTGTGTCTCGACTAGGTCTAAGCAAACTTCCTAACCCTAAAAAAACGGATACAAGAAGAACCCCTACGCCTCCAAAGATTAAAACTGTAAGCCAGTTGCGAAGAAATTCAGACATCGTTTTAAGACCCAATTACCTTTGATAAATAAGCAAAGCCAAAGCTGTGTACCTGACGAAGGTTACCGTAATTTATAGCTTTCGGAGGCGTTTGGAAGACCTGAATGAAGTATTTAAATATCACCTAACCACCTACCAAAATTGGAACTGCATCTCTAGTTATTTCTATAAACGGCTCAGGAATAAAACCCGTAACCATAACGACTGCAGAAGACAGAGCGGTGACTACCCAGACCCCTTTTGAAACATGTATGTCTTCAATTTTTCCTTCATTAATATCAGAATACATTGCCATAAGTATTCGAAGATATACGTATGCAGCAATAGCTGCTGACACCATCGCTACTCCTGCAAGAAAATAATATTTGGTATCGACCGCTGATGAAATAACACCGAGTTTTGCTATAAAACCTCCTGTGAAAGGAATTCCTGCTTGTCCTAATAATAGGACTGTGAACAGGGCAGCCAAAGCTGGCTTACGTTTTGCTAATCCTTTGTATGCGTCTAGGTCGTGATTTGAATCACCTTCACCACCTACAACTGTTGCTATAGCAAAACTTCCTGAAGCGAGGAATGTGTAGACCCCTAAATAAAAGAGCACGGCAGCCGTTCCATCCATATTTGATGATTGAACTCCGATAAGAATGAACCCCGCATGAGCTATCGAAGAATAAGCGAGCATTCTTTTAACATTCGTTTGTACTACTGCAACCACAGAACCAAACACAACACTTAAACCCGAAAGCACAGCTACAGGAATTTGCCAATCGTCGATATAAGAAGCGAATGTTAAAGGGAAAACTCTTAATATTGCAGCAAACCCTGCGACTTTAACACCGGCAGCCATCCAAATAACAACAGGAGTAGGGGCACCTTGATAAGCATCGGGAGTCCATGAATGAAATGGGAATGCAGCTACTTTGAAACCCAAACCAACCAGCATTAAAGCAAAACCGATCATCAACATTCCATCTTCGATCAATAATGAATTGGCTAGAAAGTTTCTGATTCCAATGAGGTTCGTGGTTCCAACTGCGCCATAAACCAAGGCAATTCCATAAAGTAAAAAAGCAGAAGAAAACGCCCCCAATAAGAAATATTTAATTGCGGCTTCTTGGGATTCAATTTTTCTTAAATGGAGAGCGACAAGAACATAAACGGCTATGGAAAGAATTTCTATTCCTAGGAATAAAACGATTAGATCGTTTGCTCCGGCCATAACAACGCCACCTGCGGCTGAGACTAAAAGAAGAACATAAAATTCTAAATCAGGAATACCTTCTCTATCCAGGTATGGCCGAGCAAGAATAGAAGTTGAAATTAATGCGATAGCTATTAATGAAGTTAGAAAAATAGTAGATCCGTCTGTTCCCACAGAATCATTTAAAAATGCGATCGGTCCATCATTTTGAATTCTATTCCACATAGGGATTGACGAAAATAAGACAAAAATTCCGGCTGTTAAGGTAATACCAGGTGCTAACCAACTGATTTCTTTCTTTAATAAAGAAGAAATTGTTAAGAGCAATAATCCGGAGACTGCAAAAACAATAACTGGTAGTAAAGCCCACCATACAATTTCAGGAGTAGAAACAGAATTAGAAGCGACAAACATTTTTAGTGTCCCTCTTCTGCTTGTTGTATATCTATTTTAATTTCACCTAAGGATTGTCGGTTTACAGGCTCTTCAAAACCTGAAACGTGTTTTTCAATATGGACTACCAGGGTTTTTACAGAGTTTTCCATTCTGTTTATTACAGGTTTCGGATAAACCCCTAAAAAAACTATGAGAGCAAGTAACGGAAGCAACACAAGAGTTTCTCGTGTTTTAAGGTCAGTCATTTCTGCATTTTCTTTTTCTGCCGGACCGTGGAAAACACGTTGATAAGCCCAAAGCAAATACAGAGCTGCTAAAACAACACCTACTGTAGCTACAACGGCCCACCATCTATGAGCCGTAAATGTTCCTAATAAAATTAAGAATTCTCCTACGAAACCATTTAGACCAGGCAGTCCTATTGAAGAAAGCATTACCACGGTAAAGAAACCCGCCATAAGAGGCGCTGAGTGTTGCAAGCCTCCAAGTTCATCTATTTGCCTTGTATGTCGGCGTTCGTAAATCATTCCAACTAATAAAAACAATGCGCCGGTTGAAATGCCATGATTTACCATCTGAAGGACGCTGCCCACAATAGCTTCAGTGTTTAAAGCGAACGTTCCCAAAACAATGAACCCAAGATGAGCAATTGATGAATAAGCAACTAATCTCTTCAGGTCTTTCTGCATGGCAGCCACAACTGCGCCATAGATAATTCCGACTACTCCTAAGGTTAAAAAAACTGGTGCGAAGAAATGAGAAGCTTCTGGGAATAAATATAAACCGAACCTTATTAAGCCGTAAGTCCCAAGCTTTAAGAGGACGCCAGCGAGAATTACTGAACCTGCTGTTGGAGCTTCAGTGTGAGCATCAGGCAACCATGTATGTAATGGGAAAATAGGAATCTTGACCGCAAAAGCAAGAGCAAAAGTTAAGAATAGCCAACGTGCTGTTCCTCGACTGATGCTTTGTGATTCAGCAATCTCAACTAGATCGAAGGTAATTGAGCCTCCAACACTGTCTGCATGTAGAAACGCAACTGTAATGATTCCAACTAGCATTAGCGCAGAGCCAGCCATAGTGAACAAGAAAAATTTTGTTGCTGCATAAGAGCGATTACCGTGACCCCAACGACTAATCAAGAAATACATTGGGACAAGGACAACTTCAAAGCATAGGAAAAACATGATTAGGTCTAATGAACAGAAAACTCCCATTACTCCAGCTTCTAATAAAAGCATCCAAGCAAAATAAGAGCGATCATTATGTTCAGGGTCAACTGCAAGGAATGCAATTGGGAATAAAAGACCGGTCAGAACTATTAGAAACAGTGAAATTCCATCTGCTCCAAATGACCAAGAAATCCCAAAATCACTGATCCAAGATTGTCGAGAAACGAATTGGAACATGTCTGAATGTTTTTCGTATTCGAAATCACTAAGTAACCAAAGCGATAAAGCACATGTAATTGCTGAAAATATTAGTGCAACTAATTTCGTTAAATCTTTTCTGACTCGAGGTAAAAAAGCTACAACTAAAGCACCAGCAGCCGGCACAATTAACAAAGACGGAAGAACTGGAAAAGTTGCTGAAGAGGAGGCTGCAATTACGATACTCATAGTGTTGTCCTCGTTAAGAACCAAATTAGTAAGCCAACAGCTCCAATTCCTATACCTAATGCATAGGTTCTAACTAAACCATTCTGCGAGCGTCGAAGTATTGAGGCAGTCTTTTTTACTATTTGACCTGTCCCATCAACGGCACCGTCTATTACTTCCTTGTCAAATTTTGCTACGGCTGTAAATGCTTTAGATCCGGATCCGCCCATGAATTTTGAAACTGCGGAGTCGAAATACCAAGCATTAACCAAGCTGGGTTTTTCAAAAATTTGCCTATCAATTTTTTCTTTTAGATAGGTAGAAATTCCTACGCCGATTCCTATAGCCACTGAGACTAAAGCTAAAAGTGCCAATATCCACAAAGTTGAACTCGAAAGATGTAAATGCGTCTCATTGTGGAACGTTGCCGGTTCTAACCAATGTTCTAACCGTTTAGTCGAAGATGAAAATGGAAGTTGGATAAAACCGCCGACCAGTGAGAGAAACGCCAAAGCTACAAGAGGTAAAGTCATTGTCCATGGCGACTCATGCGGGTGTATCTCACCAGCATCACCAGCATCACCAGCATCACCAGCATCACCAGCATCACCAGCATCACCAGCATCACCAGCATCACCAGCATCACCAGCATCACCAGCATCACCAGCATCACCAGCATCACCAGCATCACCAGCATTCAAATATCGAGGTTTACCGAAGAAAGTGAGAATTACTTGACGAGTCATGTAAAAGGCCGTCAAAAGTGCAGTTACTATTCCCACAAGCCAAAGTAATGGATTCTTATCCCATGCAAAAGCAAGAATTTCATCCTTCGACCAAAAACCCGCAAACGGCGGAACACCAGCAATTGCTAGCCAGCCAACAATAAAAGTTCCAGCGGTAATTGGCATCAAAGAACGAAGACCTCCATAACGCCTTAGGTCCTGCTCACCGTCCATTCCGTGGATTACTGATCCTGCACCAAGAAAAAGTAAAGCTTTGAAAAAAGCATGTGTGATCATATGAAAAATGGCTGCTGTGTAAGCACCGCAACCAACTGCTAAAACCATATAGCCCAACTGACTAACGGTCGAATATGCAAGAACTTTCTTAATATCTGTTTGTGCGACTGCTATAGAAGCAGCAAATAAGGCTGTTCCAGCTCCAACCCAGGCAATTAGCCCAGTCGACCATGTAGAAGCTTCTACCATGATTGGATTAACTCTGATTAATAGGTAAACACCTGAAGTAACCATGGTCGCTGCATGGATTAATGCTGAAACCGGAGTTGGACCAGCCATTGCATCCGGCAACCATAGGTACAGAGGAAATTGTGCCGATTTTCCCATAGCTCCTACAAAAAGCATTAAAACTATAAAAGTAGTAGTCGTTTCAGCTATTTGATTGGAACCGAGAATGTCAAATATTTCTAAATACTCAAGCGAGCCGAAATTGAAGAAAATAAGAAACATTGCGACCATGAATCCCCAGTCGCCAACCCGATTCGTTATAAATGCTTTCTTTCCGGCAGTCGCATTTGCTGGATCTCTGAACCAAAACGAAATCAAAAGATAGGAACAAGCTCCCACACCTTCCCAGCCAAGAAAAGTCAGCAGAAGATTATCACCTAGTACAAGCATCAACATTGAGAATGCAAACAAATTTAAATATGTGAAAAAACGATTGAAATCTGGATCACCATGCATGTATCCAATTGAATAAAGATGAATTAAAGTGCCTACTCCTGTAATAAATAAACACATCGTGATTGATAAGGGGTCAGCTAAAAAACCTATGTCGACTTTGAAATCTCCGGCTGGGATCCAATCAAAAAGAGTAAAAACTGTTTGTCTGTTTTCATTTTTTTCTAAAAGCATTCCAATGAAAACAATCAAAACTGATAGAAAAGAACCTGCGATGGCAGTCGTTGCTAACCATCCTGCAATCGGTTCTCTCACTGATTTTCCTAGACAAATAAGGGTCAAAAAACCCAGAAGAGGGAAAGCGGGTATCAGCCAAACTAGATTTATCATTTTTATCCGCCCAAAATCTTTAGATCGTCTGCATTGGTTCTTGAGCGTCTTCGCATGATTGCAACTACTAGTGCCAAACCGATAACTACTTCCGCTGCCGCTACAACTAAAACAAAAAAGACCGCTAACTGGCCTCCTAAATCATTCAGATGAGAGCCAATGCTCACGAATGTAATATTTACTGCATTTAGCATTAATTCAATACACATAAACATGATCAACGGATTCCGTCTTACTAAAAGACCTGTAGTGCCGATAGAAAAGAGAACTGCAGCAAGTAACAAATACCAGGTAGTTGTGATAATCATTCTCCACCTTTTTCTTCTGGCTCGTCTTCTACTGCATCATTTTGCAGTTCCTCCAGGGTTGATATCAATGGTTTTGTCGGACGGGTTGAGAGAACAACTGCTCCCACAACGGCAACTGTTAACAAAAGTGCAGTTAGTTCTACGGAAAAAACTTGTGTGGAAAATAATGCTTCTCCTAAGATCTTTGTGTTATCGGTTGCATCCCCGATAGGAATGTTTGCTGCTTGTTCCCCTGTTGGGCCTCCGACAGCAACTATCAAGACTGTCAAAATAATCCCAAAAATCGAAGCTCCCAAAACAACAGCTAGAGGTCTTTGGCCAGAAATAGGTTCGACTTTAAGATCTTCTGCTCGGTCAACTCCTAATAAGGTGATTACAAAAACAAAAAGGATTACTATTGCTCCGGCATAAACAATTACTTGTATTGCTGCAAGAAATGTCGCTTCTAGAAGCACAAATAAGACCGCTACCCCAAATAACGTTTGAACCATGAATAAAGCTGAGTGGACAGGGTTCTTCGAAAAGATAACTCCTAAAGCGCCGCTTAAAATAACAGCTGCACTTATTAAAAAGACAACCGTTTCCATTACTGTTCCTCTTCCGGAGTTTTCGTATCACTTTGACCAATCTCAGCTTTACGAATTCCGTAACCCAAGTCACCTGACCAAGCAATTTGACCTTCATAAGAAGCATCTCCATTTGGAGAGGTCGCCCTTAACCACCCAGAAGTATCAAGATCTTCCCCTTCACGCCAATCTTCCCATGGCAACTGTTTAGGTTTTCCAGATTCTGAATCAACTAAAAGTTCTTCTCGCGTGTAAATGGCATCATTTCGATTAGTAAATGAGAATTCAAACATCTTGCTTTCAGTAATGGCTCCCGTTGGGCAAGCTTCAACGCAAAGATCGCAATGAATGCAACGTAAGTAATTGATCTCATAAACAAAGCCGTAGCGTTCTCCTGGTGATACCGGATTATCAGTTGGATTATCTGCCCCTCTTACGTAAATGCAATTTGCGGGACAGACACCAGCACATAGTTCACACCCTATGCACTTCTCCATGCCATCTTCATATCGTCCAAGCACATGCCTTCCATGAAGCCTTTCTGGTTTTACCCGCTTCTCTGCTGGATAAGGGGTTGTAACACGTTTTTGGAATATTTGGCGAAAGGTGACTAAGAAGCCTTTTAAATAACTCACTGTTCTGTCCCTTCAGATATTTCAGAAAGGTCAGCGGCGTGCAGATTAGAATCTTTGGCTTTTTTGATAGCTCCGCTCAATAAAAGAGCAGCCAATGAAAGGACGACTAGACCTAACGGGACTACCAGAAAAGTTGACCAACCTCTGTCTTCACCTATGTTTAAGGCCGCTATTAAAAGAAACCATCCTAGAGAAGCTGGGATGAGCAGTTTCCAACCTAAATCCATAAGTTGGTCATAACGCAACCTTGGGAGAGTGGCTCGAAGCCAAACAAAAGTGAATAAGAATGCCATCACTTTTAAGAAGAACCAAAGTATCGGCCATACCCATGCGATTTGTTTTATTAGAATTGGACCGTTTGGCCCACCCAGAAAAAGAGTTACGGCTATTGCGGACATGGTAATCATGTTCATGAACTCTGCTAGGAAAAATAAAGCAAAACGAATGGAACTGTACTCCGTATGAAAGCCTCCAACAAGTTCTTGTTCTGCTTCAACCAAATCAAAAGGCGGTCTGTTAAGTTCCGCTGTTCCTGCGATCACGAAAATCACAAAAGGAATTACTCCTGTTGCCACTAGGTTCCAGTTCCAAGTTGCTTGACCTGAAACTATGCCACTTGTTGAAAGAGTTCCTGAAGATAGAAAAACTGTTGCCATGGAGAGACCTAAAGCGGCTTCATAACTAATCATCTGAGCTGAAGCTCTTACTGACCCTAATAGAGGGTATTTTGATCCTGACGACCATCCAGCAAGCATCACTCCGTAAACAGCAATCGAAGAAAGGGCTAGAAAAAGAAGAATACCCACTGGCGGGTCAGCTACTTGCAAAAGAGTTCTATGTCCGAAAATAGAAACTGTTCCATCTCCACCATTTGTAAAGTCACCGCCGATTGGAACAATTGCGAAAGATAAAAAAGCCGGAACTAAAGAGAGATAGGGGGCCAATCGAAAAACAACACGATCTGCACGCGCAGGTAATAGATCCTCTTTGAAAAAAAGTTTTATCCCATCTGCCAAAGTCTGCAGTATCCCCCATGGCCCTGCTAACGATGGCCCCACACGATTGTGCATATCCGCCACAATTTTTCTTTCGAACCAAATCACAAGCATTACCGAAACCATTAACAATGCGAAAGCAAGTACAACTTTTAATAACATCACAGCAACTACCGAAAACCCAATGTCTGAGCTGAGAAGTGGGTCAGAAGCGATTATCATCATGTTTTCTCAATCTTCAAATCATTCACCGGTAATGATGAGTCGATTAGTTTTCGAATATCCGGGCCTTCCTGATTCCAAAGAACATGAATAGTTCCACTAATTGTGTCTGGATCAGGCGTGAGTCTTGCTCGAATTTCACCTTTTGAACCAATTAAACGAACTAACGATTCAGAATTAACTCCAATCTTCTGCATATCTTCCGGATTGGCTTTTATCTGACTCCCAGGTGCAAGTCCTTTAAGTGCTGAGCTGTGTGCAGCGAGAACTCCTTTGTCATACATACTTCTTGTTGTTATCAATCGGAAAGAATTAACCTTTTGTTTTGGAATTTTCGCTGAAGTGGTTTGCGATGTTTGCAAACTCCTTTTCAAAACGACCCCGTCTTCATCCATTTGTTCAACTTTTGTCAGGTCGATATCTTTATGCATTCCCGAAACTAAAGAAATCTCTTCACACAATTCATTGAATGTGGATGGTCCTAACTCAGGATCAAAATACTGGACTAGATCTAAAGCAATCATCCAGTCTGGTCTAGCTGTCCCTGGAGGTGTGACACTCCTCCTTATCGGACTTATTCGACCTTCAAGGTTAGTAAATGTACCGTCTATCTCTGTAGTGGTGGCAGCTGGCAAAACAATATCAGCCTTGAGGACACTATCTGTTGCGAAAATATCAACTGCGATCACTGTTCCGATTCTCTCTAGAGCTTCTTTAACTAATTGAGAATCAGGAAAATCCATTAGTGGATCCGATGCTAAAAGAATCAAGACATCGATTTGTCCGCTAGTCGCAGCTTCAAGTATTTCTCTAGTTTTAAGACCTTTACAAGTAGGAAGTGTTGGCCAACGATTTTGTAGTTCCTCTGATCCTTCTTCCAAGTTGCATCTTCCGGGTAATAAGCCTGGAGAAAGTCCCATATCTATTGCACCATTGATATTGCCTCTTCTTAATAAAGGCAGGAAAGAAGCTTCTGGAAAATACTCCTGCAGTGTGATAGCCCCATCTTCGAGAATTGAAGAAGTCTCTGCTAAAGAGGTGCGTCCCAGTAGAACAGAAACCGAGTCGCTGTTCTTAATTATTTTTCCAGCGTCGAGCAACTCTTTAAGTGTCTCCTCTTCGAGTGAAGAAGGTTCGCCAGACAATGCTTTTACTGCCTCAAAAGTTTTTCCGGGTGGAATTCTTATTGATTGAGTAGCTAATTTCGACAACCCTGTTTTTGTTGGAGTTAGTTCAATTAATTTGCATCGATCTTGAACTATTGCATGCCTTAACCTTAAATAAAGAGTCCCTAATTCTTCTTTTGGATCAGCACCTAAAAGAATTATTACTCCACCGGGTTTGCAAATTTCATCTATGGTCGAGGGGTTTAAGCTGAGAAGCACCTCTGGTGAAAGTCCATCATCTAGTTGAGCGTCAACGTTGTCAGTTCCGATAATTCCTTTTGTGATTTTACTCCATACGTACTGAGCTTCATTAGTTAACCGAGCTCCACCAATAACAGCTATTCGTTCTGGCGTGGTTTCAGTTAGTGCAGTTAAACATTTTTCGTAGGATTCAGACCATGAAGTTGTCGAAAAATGATTTTTCTCATCGTCGGCAAACTCATCTATTACTAGCGGTTCAACAAGTCGATTTTCATTTGAGTATGACTCGAAAATAAACCTTTCTTTATCTGTCAACCAACCCCAATTAACAGAGTCAGAATCAACACCTGTGAAACGTAAAACTTTGTCTCTTGATTCCTGAACAGAAATTCTGTTTCCGACACTGTCGAAAGTGCTTGTAGATTCAACTTCTGTTAAATCCCATGGTCTGGCTTTGAACCTAAAAGGAGCCGCTGTCAAAGCACCTACTGGGCATATTTGGACAGTATTTCCGCTGAAATAAGAGCTGAAAGGTTGGTCTGGATAGGTGTTAACTTGAGTCTTATTACCTCGGTCGATGAAATGTATTAAAGAATCTCCGGCAACTTGATCAGCGAAACGTGTACATCTATCGCAGAGAACACATCTTTCGCGATCTAAAAAAACATTCTCATTAACTGGAATCGGTTTTCTGTATGTACGTTTCTCTTCGATGAACCGACTCTCTCCCGCACCAAAAGTCATCGTCTGATCTTGTAAAGGGCACTCTCCCCCTTTATCGCAAATAGGGCAATCAAGAGGATGATTTATTAACAGGAATTCAAGTACTCCTTCTTGTGCTTTTTGGGTTTTTTCAGATTGAGTGTCAACAACCATCTCATTACTGCACTCAATCATGCAGGAAGGTTGAAGGGCCGGTCCTCGACCTGTATCGATTTCTACCAAACACATTCGGCACATACCAACAGGTTGCATACGCGAATGATGACAAAATCTAGGAATATAAGTTCCATTTCTTTCGCAAGCATCTATTAGTAATTCGCCAGGTTTTGCTATTACTTTTTTTCCATCAACCGTTATAGAAACTGCAGTTTCAGTAGATGTTATATCTGTCATGTAACTACCTCTTCAACTTTTAACGACAAAGGAATGGGATCACGTCTTGTAATAAGAGCTTCGAATTCATTACGGAATCTTCGTATGGCAGAAACGATCGGGGCCACAGATGAAGGTCCTAATGGACAAATAGTTGTCTGACTTGGAGGAAACGGAACCGCATCAAGACCTTCGTCCGAGAATGCAGCAGCTGGATAAGGCCCAGGGCTTATATTGTCACCTATGTCTAAAAGCAAATCTATATCTGAAGGTCTTCCATCGCCATCTAAAATCCTTTGAAGAATCTTCTCTTCCCATGTAGTTCCTTCTCTACAAGGAGAACATTTTCCACAAGATTCACGCGCAAAAAATCTAACAACGCTTAAACAAGCCTTAACCGCATCAGTTGTCTCGTCCATCACAACCATTGCTCCAGAACCAAGCATTGAACCTGCTGCTCCTACCGCACTCGCTTCGAGCGGTAAATCTAGTTGTTCTTGAAAAAACCACGGGGCTGACCCTCCGCCGGGTATAAACATTTTTAACTCATTGTCATCTCTTATACCTCTGCAAAAATTGTCATCATAAAAAAGTTCTCTAAAGGTAGTAACTCCATGTTCAACCTCATAAACACCCGGGCGTTTTACGTGACCTGATATTGCAAACATTCGGGTCCCAGGTGATGATTCTGAACCAAATCCTTTGTAAGCAGAGGCTCCGTTATTGAGAATCCAAGGAAGATTAGAAAGTGTTTCAACATTATTTACAATCGTCGGCTTACCGTATAAACCTATTGCAGCTGGGAAATAAGGAGGTTTTAAACGTGGCATTCCACGTTTGCCTTCAAGACTCTCTATTAACGCTGTTTCTTCTCCAACTATGTATGCCCCTGCACCCCAATGCATCACTATGTCAACAGAAAACTTAGTACCTAAAATGTTTTTCCCGATATAACCAGCTTTATATGCTTCATCAAGTGCAAGAGCTATCCGTTCTTGCGCCAAAGCCATTTCACCTCGGACATATAAAAAAGCTTGAGATAAACCAAGTGCATAGCAAGCAATCAAAACTCCTTCTATTAACTGATGAGGATCCCTTTCCATTAACAGCCGATCTTTATACGTCCCTATTTCACTTTCGTCTCCATTAACCACTAAATACCGCGGCCAAACCCCTTCTGGGGGAAATCCCCATTTGATTCCTGCAGGAAAACCAGCACCTCCGCGGCCAAGAAGACTGGCTTCTCTAACTTCATCATGAACTTGGTTAGGTAGTCGATTAAGTGATGACCTCAAACCCTCATAACCACCTGTTGACAAATACTTATCGAGTGTAAAAGAATCTGTATGTTTGAAACGGCTTGTAATAAGCTTCGGACCCTCATTTTCGACGAAACCAGGTGCATGTTTTACATAACCGGTCTGTAAAGGTGACTCAACCATCAAACAACCTCTTCGATCCAGCTTGGAGGACCTTTTATTTCCTCTGGGTGTTTAATCCCAGCAGAACGCGTCTTAGGTATTTGTTGACGAACCCGACTTAAAGTTCCATGTTCAGGCATCACTCCTTGATCATCAGCACAACCTTTAGACAAAGGACTTTCACCTGCTTTTAGATCTACGACTACCTCATCAAAAAGTTCCGGCGATGCTCGATGAAAATAACGATAATTTACAGTAAAACAAGGAGCTTCCGTACAAGCAGCAACGCATTCAGCTTCTTCGAAAGTAAAAAGGCCATCTTCTGTCGTGCCACCTTCTTCTATATCCAAGACTGTTTTCACATGTTCAAATAGCTCATCTGCTCCCAGTAATTGGCAAGAAATATTTGTGCAAACTTTTATTAAATACTTTCCAACTGGATGAAACTTAAACATTTCATAAAAAGTTCCCGTGCCTAAAACTTCTACTGATGTTGTATCAGTAAGTTCTGCAATCTGTTCCATTGCAGGTTTTGTAATCCAGCCTTCTTGTTCTTGGGCTAAATGAAGTAACGGTATGAGTGCAGACCTAGCGACTGGATATCGGCTAACAATCTCTTTGGCGATTTCTTCATTCTCTTCGTTAAAAAACCCCATTATCGATCAACTTCTCCCATAATCGGGTCGATAGAAGAAATAACAGCTACTGCATCCGCAATCAGGCCACCTCTCATCAGATGGGGCAAAGTTTGTAAATTTACAAAACTTGGGCCTCTGATATGCATCCGGTAAGGATTCGGACTTCCGTCAGAAACTAGATAACAACCCAATTCTCCTCTAGGTGATTCGACTGCGGCATAAACTTCTCCGGGGGGAACATGAAAACCTTCGGTGAATATTTTGAAATGATGGATTAACGCTTCCATTGACTCATCAATACGAGCACGTGGAGGTGGTGTTATTTTTTTATCTTGAATTCGATAATCGCCTGATGGTATTAGATCCAATATCTGTTCAACTATTCGTAAAGATTCACGAACTTCATTTAATCGAATAGCAAAACGGTCAAAAGAATCACCGTGGGTTCCTACAATTACATCAAAATCAACTTGATCATAAGCTAAATAAGGTTCATCTTTTCTTAAATCCCAGTCATAACCAGTTGATCGTAGTATCGGTCCTGTTGCTGATAAGGCCAGTGCTTCAGAGGTATTTAGTGAACCTATACCTTGAAGTCTTTTCTGAAATAATGGTTGACCGGTTAGCAAATCATCATATTCATCAAGCCTCGGTGGAATTATTTCTAAAAGATTTCTTAAATCGGCCTGCCATCCATCATGTAGGTCTACTGCCACTCCGCCTGGGCGGATGTAGTTATGGTTCATTCTTAAACCAGTGACTTTCTCAAAAAATCTAAGTACTTCTTCTCTTTCACGCCATCCGTAAATCATCATCGAGACTGCGCCAAGATCCATACCGTTTGTAGCTTGAAACAGTAAATGTGAACTAATTCTGTTCAACTCACACATGAGCATTCGAATCCATGTTGCCCTGGGAGGTACTTCAATCTCTAAAAGTTTTTCTACTGCTAAAGAAAATGCTAGTTCTGTAAAAAGTGGAGAGGCGTAATCCATTCTTGTCACATTGGTTGAACCTTGTGTATATGAAAGTGTCTCAGCAGTTTTTTCCATTCCTGTATGCAGGTATCCAATTACAGGTTTTGAACGTTCAACAGTCTCACCCTCTAACTCCAATATGAGCCTGAGAACCCCATGTGTTGAAGGATGGGACGGTCCCATATTAAGAATCATTCGAGTTTCTTCTGACGGATCTGAAGTTTCGGTGATCTCATTTCCAGCTTTAGAAGTGGCATCAGACTCACTTATTCTCAATACTGCACTACCTTCGCGGAGACGAACTCTTTCATCGTTACTTAAAACAGGTGAAGATTGATTGTCGGTCTCTACGACTTCGGATGTCATCGTTTTGCCTTACTAGCTTTGAACTGAACTGGTATTTGTCCGACAGAAAAATCTTTTCTTAAAGGATGCCCTATCCAATCTTCTGGCATGAGAATTCTGGTCAGATCAGGATGATCAGAAAAGTTAATACCGAACATGTCAAAAACTTCTCGTTCCATTGATTCAGTTCCTGGATACAAGTCGAATAAAGATGGAGCTACGGGGTTTTCTTCTTCGATTTGAACTCTAAGACGTAACCGTTCCCGAGTTTGATGATTAATCATTGATATTACAACTTCAAACCGTTCCGGTTTCACATCTTCTGGTAGATCTGTACGGGTTGGAAAAGATAAGTAATCAACCGCGGTCAAATCAACAACCATATTAAAGCCTTCTTGTTTTAGCTCTGTGGCTAAGTCAATAAGCTCTTCAACTTTTGGGTGTAAAACCTGTTGACCAAATGTCTCGACAGTTGGAACATTCACCGAGACTCCAATTCAACGGGAGAAATTTTTTCCCTTGGAGATTCAGAAATCTCTATAGCCGCCCCACCAGAATTTTCTTCACGTCTGCGAGTTAATTCACCACTCTCTATTTTTTCGTGCAAAGTCAAAATCGCGTGCATGAGAGTTTCTGGACCAGGTGGGCAGCCAGGTGCATAAACATCAACCGGTACTACTTGATCAACTCCTTGGACAATTGCATAATTGTTAAACATCCCTCCAGATGATGCACACACCCCCATAGATATGACCCATTTAGGTTCCATCATCTGGTCATAAATTTGACGAAGTATTGGAGCCATTTTCTGAGAAACGCGCCCTGCGACAATCATCAAATCTGCTTGTCTAGGAGAAGCTCGAAAAACTTCCATTCCGTATCTGGCTAAATCATAATGTGCAGCTCCGGTGGCCATCATTTCAATAGCGCAACATGCCAAACCAAAAGTCGCTGGCCAACAACTCCGAGCTCGAGACCATTTAACAAGATTTTCAATTCGTGCTGTAATAAAGTTATGCTCAAGGCCTTCCAAGCCTTCTCCATTAACTTTCGCAAGGTCTCCAATCAGAGGTACTCGTACCATTAATTACTCACCTCTTGGTTTTCAAAACTTTCCTCAATAAGGTCACGACCTTCTTGACCTACCTTGCGAACCCCAACACGACGTATTGTGTTTGAAGTGTTTCTTGTCAAAGAAACAAGTTCATCTTTTGGTTTTAGTTGTTTATTTGGCCCCCATTCAAGTGCTCCTTTTCCTATCAAATAAATGAATGATTCAAATACTGCTAGAGCGAAAATGAAAACTGCAACTAAACCAAAAAGTCCCAAAGATCTATGAGATAAAGCCCAAGGGTAGAAAAATATTATCTCTATATCAAAAACTATAAAAATCATTGCCACTAAGTAGAAACGAACTGGAAAGCGTTCATTTGGATTTTCTTCTGCAGGGATAATGCCACATTCATAAGGTGCTTGTTTCCGGTCATTTGGTCTACGTGGTGCTAACAGCCGAGAAGCTGCAAAGCTGAGAGCAGCGAACAAAACTGCAAGAACAAACAAAGCTATGACTGGAAGATATTGACTAGTCAAATCAACACCTCCGATACTTTGAGAAGACAGGCTGGGTTATCTTCATCGTTCTACTCGATCGATGATGCGAATTCTTGTCTTTTCGCCATTAACTCTTTGTCTCTTACGTGTAGCCAGTAGCAAAGAGCTAGAAAAATAATAAAAGATCCAATAGTAACTAAAGCCGGTCGAAGTCGTCTTGTGCCAAGATCGCGAACCATTATTGTAGAAACAACAGGTTCCTCTTTATCAATAACTGGTCTTGGTGGTGCCATGCCTGGAATCGAAGGTTGATCTATCACTCTTTGAAATTGCACAACGGCATATCTGATTGGATGTGTTATTCGCGCAGTATTAGTCGCCCAGAGACTTATCCTGTCCCATCTATTCGGATTGTCCTTAAGTTCTGGCTTCCCACCAAAAGTGTAGGAATCAAGAACTTTGAACTCAGAAGTACTTCCAAACCCAAGATCTGATTGAGCTAAAACATCTGCAATAGCTTGTGCTTGCGCATCGCCTGATTCTGCTGTTGATAAGAGACGCCACCCATTCAAATCATCAAGTCCGTAGCTCTTAGTTAAATTAGGGGATACAGCGGCTAATTCAGAATGAGTTATTGTTTCATTTCTTAATTGTTTGTCTGCTTGTATTTCAGCTAAATCTTCCAAACTTAGTTCTGGATAATCTGACTCCGTTGGCAGTTTATTAAATTCCAGATTTGCAGCCTCGTCTTGAGATTGCACAACCATTTCATACGCAGATGAAAGATCCTCTGGGTTAGGCAAATCTCTTGCTTCTATCAAAGCACTGGATTTTAGATCGCCTACATTTATATCAATCGTTCGCCAACTCGGATCTGCTCCCTTCCATCCAGAACCATAGAGCCACCAACTGATTCCAAGGATTGTCATAAATCCCATTAACCCTGCAAAGGTAACTAAAGTACTAAGTCGCGCCCCTGAATTAGTTGCAATTATCAACCAAACAGAACCAATCAATACGACCGTACCTACTGCTACAACAAGAATTCCTCTTACTTCAAGGTCCCAAGAAATGCCGCCTAATGTTGTAAGGAGATCAACCACTACATGCTCCTTTCGTAAGCAACGACCGCATCAATTTGTTCAGGAGTTAACACTCTGCTTCGTGTAACAGTTCCAATGACATCTAGATCATCGGTTCTTCCACCAAAACCTGGCATTCCTCCTGATCCCATTCTTGCGTTTCCATAGCCAGCACCGAGTTCGGATCCTGAGTGGATAAAATTAGCCTGTCGTTCGGGTTTTGAAAAATGAGTTTCTACTCCGCTCAAGCTAGGTCCCACATGACCTGCTCCTGGCCGATAACTATTTAAAATTCCAGATTCGACTAGTTTCGGCCATTCTGTAATCAAAGCGTCTACATTCTCAGAACTGGTGGCCCCATAAGAGAACCCTGGTGTATGGCAGCGAGCGCATCCATGCGCACCCTGGCCTGCTTGATTATTAAAGATCAATTCTCCATAATTCAAATAATTATTACTTGAAGGTAATGAAGCATCCTCCAACCATTCATCTATGGCTGCTTCAATTTCTTCAGCTTCTACAAGATTTGGATTACTATCGATAATAATTCGTCTAGCTCCATCTCTGATACCACTTTCAACCTGTTCTTTCGTTTCTTCTGAATCAAGCTGTATTGATCTTAAGTAAACAACCAACTGATGTATCTGCTGTTCGGTCATTGGACCCCCACCAGGCAAACCCCAAGCCGGCATAGGAGATCCTGGTCGCCCATAATTTAAAATATGAGTAACTTCAGATTCATCAAATCTGGATAAGACGCTCGTTAACGCTGGTGCTTTCCATTGCACTTGAGCAACAAACTGGCCGTCAGCATCAGACAAAGTGAATGAGGCAACACCTCCAACACCGTTTGGCCCGTGACATCCTGAGCAGGCTTCTTCGTAACTATTAGCTCCGCGGCTTTCAAAACGTCCAACCCAACCTCTTGCAGCATTTTCTTGACGTGCGGGTTCCATAAGCCAATAAAGCGGCAGAATTAAAGCGGTTGCTGCAATCAAAACAAAAGACCATCCGAGTGCCTTATCTAGAATACGGGTTTCAAGTTCATCGTCGTCAGCGTAAGGAACTCGGTTAGCAGCTAAGTCAATTTCAGATCCGACTTCTTTTTTACCTATTCGGAAATTGAAAAGCAAATAAATCAACATGCCGACTGTTACGACAATAGCGAGAACCAAACCAATTGTTCTTTGAGTATTAGCGATGATAATTATTGGATTCACAAACTTCTCATCTCACTAATGATCACTTTGCCCGATGCAGTTCGGACCTTCAGCTTCTTGACCTGTAGTGTTTGTACCGATTGGTGGACCTTGAATAATTGCACCGGTATTAACTGTAAGAACACCATCATTTACTGTTACAGCGAAGCGGTCCATACCACGGGGCGCAGGTCCTCCACGTTTTTCGCCTACTTGGTTGTACTGGGAACCATGACAGGGGCACTCAAACCATTGGGATGAAACACAACTTGGAACCCTGCAACCTAAATGAGGACATTTTTGATAAAGAGCAACTACGCCTGCTTCAAAACCTTGGTTCACTCCAGCAGCCATTCCAGATAATTCACTTGAGGAGTATGAACTTCTTGCTTTTTCAACTGCACCGTTTGGATAAGCAGTCAGCCACATTCGTCCTTCAGGTTTATATAAAAATCCATTATTAGCTTTTATTTCTGTAATAATTTCAGGAAGATTTCCAACTTTAATTTTTGAACCAAAACCACTTACTCCTTGCGGCCATAAGAAAGCTAGAGAAGCTCCTCCGAAACCTGCTATTGAAAGACCCATCATCCCGACTATTCCACGATTAAAGAACTGTCGACGTGAAACACCAACAGCCATAGGGTCCGGTGCAACGAATGGTTCGGGAGCAACTGTCTCTACAATTTCTACTTCTTCGTCCTTCTGAGTTTCCAAAGCTGCTTGTTCAAATTCACGACCTGTTAATCCCTCGTCGTCTGAAACCAAGGAGGGATTAGGCTTATCGCGAAGGCGTGCTTCTCTCGACAAGCCAACAGCACGGTGATCTCTTCTACGTGAGGCACCCAGAAGTACTAATGCTGCTAAAACAACAAGAATTACGGCAGCAATGATCGTAGCCATATCAAGCACCGTAACCTTTTTTAGAAAATGATTTAATAAGTAACATTTGCATCACAACTCGAAAAACAATCCGCCTTCCCAAGGGAAGACAAAGTTGAAACCAGGACCACGGAAAAAAGAACCGATCATTACTAAGACAGCCCAAAACATTAGATGAACTGTCATCAAAGAAATTGCAAACTTACGATGTTCAGGCTTATTAGACGGATTCTTATCAATAAAAGGAGCCATGATTAATAAGAAAATCCCCATCCCAGGAATCGTTACTCCAGCAACCATGGGATGGAACATAGTTAACAACTCTTGAAGCCCCAGAAAGTACCAAGGAGCTTTAGACGGGTTTGGCGTTCTATTAAAATCAGCTAACTCTAGAAGTGGTGCATTAACGACAATAGAGAAAAGGGTCGTAAAAAGAGTAATTGCCAAAGCTGCTAGAAACTCTGCAATCAAAAGATGCGGCCAGACATGGACCTTGTCAGTAGGAGTGGTTTTTACATCCTGGATTGAACCGGCTTTGACAACCGTTAAGAGTCTCTGATTGTGTCCATCGGGACCTTCACCAGCTTGCGGGCCGGTTTGGCTTGGCGAAATAATTGACGGATCTTTGGTTGGGGGTTGTTTAGAAGCCGGTACCCCTCGGTCAAGCAGGTGCGCAGGAATTTTTTCGTCACCAGAGTTTGGGTTTTCTGATGGAGCGTCTGTAACAGCTTCAGTTGCTTCCACCACATCCGCTGTGGAACCACCTTTAGCTGCTTCTGCTTTAGCTCGAGCTTCTTCAGCTCGTTTTCTTAAATGCTCTGGGATCTCAACCATTTCTTATCCTCGACTTAAAGGGGTCCAGAAATTCCGCCATCTTTTCGGACACGCCAAAAATGAATAGCAAGAAATATGACTAAAACAAAGGGCAGCATCAATACATGAAGCGTGTACCAACGCAGAAGGGTATCAGTACCGATCTCCACGCCTCCTAGAAGAACAAATCTTACCTGTTCTCCAAAAACGGGTGTATAGCCCATCATGTTTGTTCCCACTGTCACTGCCCAAAGAGCCAATTGGTCCCATGGCAACAAGTACCCGGTAAATGACAACAGTAAAGTCAACGTCAACAAAATTACACCAATGACCCAGTTAAATTCTCGAGGGGGTTTGTATGCCCCATGATAGAAAACACGGGCCATATGTAAGAAAACCGTCAGAACCATTAAATGAGCTCCCCAACGGTGCATGTTCCTAACCAAAAGTCCGAAACCAACTGCTGTTTGTAACGTCTGAATATCATCCCAAGCCTGAGCAGCAGTCGGACGGTAGAAAAACATGAGGAAGATTCCCGTAACCGTCAAGAAAATAAATAAGAAAAAGCTTAAGCCACCCAAACAAAGTGTGTAACTGACCTTTACAGCATGACGTTTTACCTTTACCGGATGGAGATGGTACAAAACGCTGTTCATTATGACATATGAACGATTTCTTGGACTGTCTGTATAGCCCTTTCTAAAAATCGAACCAGGTCTAAAAATAGCTGCCCATGTCTGAGAATCTTGAACCTTTTCTCCTACTTGGCCCAATTTCTCTTTTAATGCCTGACCGGTGGCTTTATCACCGTTTGTCTCAGCCATTTAGTTCGCTCCCTTTAATAATTTCTTAGTTCTACATTGAATCATGCCAGACGCATCCCATAACCATAACCATGGCTCGTAGTTCTCTGGTGAGTATCGCCTTCCGGAGATGCGTCTGTTAATTTTCCTAAAATAATCACGCCTGTTGGACATCTATCTACACAAAGCGCACAACGGGTGCAAACATCGTCATCGATTGTAAAAATTACTTTGTCACTTGGATCTCTTCCTGGAATTTCAGTACCTACTGAATCAGCTACTGCATCTGGACTTACCATGTGAATGCATTTCCATGGGCAAATATCAACACACCCTTCACACATGATGCATTCTGCTTGATCAATATGGATGAATTGTTTTGGTTTGACAGCTGCTTCCAGCCACTCATTATCTACCTGATGCAAAATATAATCGTCAACAAAAGTTGGGTGAGGTGGGTTGGCATCGATGACACTCATATGCCTATTCCTTCTTTAATAAGTGGTCTTCCATACTCAGATGTGTCTTCCACTTGTTCTTTTTCAACTCCGCGATTCTGCCAATGTCTCCAACAAACAACATTACCTGCCAAAGCAATTCCATAAATTAATACTGCAAGGACATCACGTATCACCAGATAAGTCATAGTAAAAGGTAGAGCCCATTCAACGATTCCCTTTTCACCTGTCCAAGGAAGTTCAGGACCAACTATAAAACGATCAGGGCGCCAATTTAACTCACTATCAGCCCACGTCAGCCACTGGTGGGGCACTACTCCGTAAACCCAAAACAAAATAAAAAAGACATAAGTGGCAAAAAGCATTGCTTCACCCCAAGTAAATTCTTTATCTGCTGGACAGCGTCTTAAATATGCGTAGAAACCCCATACGAGGATCACCGTTACGATTATCGACACGGCGAATGCGACCATTCGAACTTTTCCTCTCTGGAGTCTTTTGCTGGGTTTTTAATTGCGAAAACTTTGTGAAAACTTGCACAAAGTTACATAACCATCTTACAGGTTGGCTGAGTCTCGGGCGTACTCGCTACAACACTTTCCGAGAAACACTTTGAAGTTTTTTATCACTTCAAAAATCCAAAGACTCATTTTTTTAACCAAATCTAAAGAAAAAATAAAATGACTATCAACGTCATGTCTACCTTCGTCACGGCTATCCTGCCGTCATCGGTTAAAAACTTTTAAACTTAGGTACCTAGCAATAAACCGGAGAAAAAATTGGTCGAAATACCAGAGCACCTTTTAAAACGATCTAAAAGTGCCCGCGAAAGAATGACGGGGCAAGCGCCTTCAAGTGACGACTCATCAGGAATAGATGAGTCGCAAAATGCTACCCCTGCAACTGAAATCGACTCACCAGTTGAAACTCCCCCTCAAAAGAGTGAAGAAACTATTGTTGTTGTAGAAGATGCACCCTATGTGAACGCTGCAAAAACTAGAAACAAGATTCCCTGGTGGGCAGCGTCAGCTTTACTTTGCCTGCCGATTTGGGCAGTTGTTTATGTAGGAACTCTTGAGCGTCCTGATGTTGAAGCTACAGGAGTGCTCCAACACGGTTCAGAAATATATGCTCAACGTTGCTCTTCTTGCCATGGCACTAACGGTGGTGGTGGTGCTGGAAATAAATTAAATGATGGTGAAGTAATGATTACGTTTCCTCATATGGAGGACATGGTCGAGTGGATAACAAAAGGTTCTGATGGTTTCGGTGTAGGTACCCCTTACGGTGACCCAGAGAGAGGTCGGATAGTAGCTGGAGGAATGCCAGCATTTGGTGACGTTCTCAATGCTGAAGAAATTATTAGCGTCGTTTTACACGAAAGAGCTGTTTTCGGGAACTCAGAAGAAGCTGTCATTTTAGCAACAGAGCTTGATCACACTATTGAAGCGGGTGAAATGGATCTTGATATGTATTTTGATGCAGAAACTATAACTAGTTCTGAAATCGCAGAAATTTTTGAGGAAACCCATTAAGAAGCCTTCTTAATTAGAAATTTTGATACAAATGTCAGAAAAATCTTATGACTTATTAGTAATCGGAGGCGGTCCCGCCGGTGCAGCTACCGCGTATTGGGCAGCAAAAGCCGGTCTTCAAACAGCAATAATCGAAAAAAAAGTTTTTCCTAGGCACAAGACTTGCGGTGATGGACTTACACCAAGAGCTGTTCATCAATTATCCGAAATGAATTTAAGTCAAGAGCTGAATGAATACCACAAATACGAAGGCCTTAGGGCTATCGCTCATAATAAAAGCATTGAAATGAAATGGCCGGATCACCCTACCTTCCCATCTTATGGATATGTAGTAAGAAGATGTGACCTAGACACGATGGTGGTTGAGAACGCGGTAAAGGAAGGCGCTGATTTTTTTGAAGGAATGGAAGCGGTCAGCCCACTAGATAAAAGTGACCTCGGAATTAAAGGTGCTATGGCCTTAGACCACTCCAGTGGTGAAAACATAATTTTTAAAGCAAAATTTATTGCAGTCGCTGATGGAGCAAATTCTAGATTTGGTAGATCATTAGGAAGTAATAGGAATAAGAAATATCCAATGGGAATGGCTATTAGAGGTTATTTTGAAAGCCCTTTGGATAAAGAACCATGGATTGAATCAGCTCTTGATGTGAAAGATAGGCATGGAAATTCAATGCCTGGCTATGGCTGGATATTCCCAGTCGGAAATGGCACCATTAATGTCGGTATAGGTCTCCTTTCTACTTTCAGAGATTATCGGGATGTCAACACGACCCATCTGTTCAATGAATTTGCATTAACTCTTCCTGACTACTGGGAAATAAATCCTCTTGAACCAATCGAGCCACCCACAGGTGGACGTCTACCAATGGCAGGGTCAGTGGGACCAAAAGCAGGCCAAAACTGGTTATTAGTCGGTGATGCTGCTGGTTCGGTTAATCCCTTCAATGGTGAAGGTATTGACTATGCATACGAAACAGGTCGACTAGCGGCTTCTCTTTTTACAGAAGCTAACGCCCAAAAAGACAACTCTATCCTTACACGTTATCCTGACTTGCTTGATGAGGAATACGGCTTGTACTTCAAAGTCGCACGATTATTTGCAAAAATTATTGGTAATCCAGTTTTAATTAGAGAACTAACAAGAGTTGGAATGCGATCACAAACTTTAATGGAGTGGGCGCTAAAAGTGATGGCCAATCTAATGAAAGAAAACGATAAAGGATTAGATGAAATTGCATATAGCACCATCGCCTCAATCGTTCGAATGGTTCCTGAACAAAGAGTTAGTGACTAAAAAATTGTTGTAATTTTCTAAAAATTTGTTATTTAATAGTTTTGGACTGATAAACCAGTGAGAATACCTATATGTATTCTTCTAGTAACAAAAACCAAATTTGGTCCAGCCTCGAAGAACACTGCAAAGAAATTTCTAAAAAGTCCCTCATCGAACTTTTTAATGAAAACCCAGAGAGGTCAACGGATTTTTCCACATCATTTGGGGACCTTTGGGTAGATATATCTAAGCAAATAATCGATTCAAAAACAATCCAACTTCTTTCTGACCTTGCAGAAGAAAGCAAAATTAACCAATTCTTCGAAGACATGATGACTGGAAGTCCAGTCAACTTGACTGAAAAAAAACCTGCTCTCCATACTGCACTCCGCGCACCTAAAGATTCAAAAATTCTAGTTGACGGCAAAGATGTAGTTCCAAGTATTTCCGAGACTTTAGAAAAAATGGAGAAATTTTCACACAACATTAGAAACGGTAAATTATTAGGATCGACAGGTGCGCCCATTACATCTGTAGTTGCTTTAGGAATCGGAGGATCAAACTTAGGATCCGTAATGGCCCTCAAAGCTCTTTCAAAATTTGCTCATTCAGAAATAACAATCAAATTTTGTTCAAGCATCGATGCCGTAGATCTAGACCAAACTCTTGATCAACTAAACCCCGAAACAACAATTTTTTTAGTCACTTCGAAATCTTTTAATACGAAAGAAACACTTTTATTAATGGAAAATGCTAAGAAATGGCTTGAAGGGTCAATCGTTGCTACTGGTTTATCTAAACATCTTGTTGGTATCACTAACTTTAGAGATAAAGCCATCAATTGCGGACTCGAAGGATCTATGGTTTTTGATATACCTGATTGGGTTGGAGGAAGATTTTCCCTATCCTCCGCGGCAGGTCTAGCTCTTATGATCTCGATAGGAGCAGATGAATTCTCTAACCTGCTTTCAGGAATGAACCTAATCGATAACAAAACTGCTTCTGAATCTTTTGAATCGAACGGCGCTTTACTTCTTGCTTTAACTGATATATGGAATCGGTCATTTCTTGATTACCCGACCATGGCAGTAATTCCTTACAGCAGCCAGATGTCGGATTTCCCACCGTATTTACAACAACTCATGATGGAAAGTTTGGGGAAAAACAACCAAAATGATGAACATGAACTCGGCAGTTCAATTGGGTCCGTAGTTTGGGGAGCTACTGGAACTGAAAGTCAACATGCATTTTTCCAATTTCTACACCAAGGTACTGATGTAGTTCCTTGTGAGATGCTGGGGTTCTCTAGTTCTTATGAAGATTCCCGCCAAGAACAGCAACAGCAACATAGTCTTTTCGCAAATTTACTCGCTCAGTCTGAAGCTCTAGCTTTTGGTTCTGGTACTGAGGAAGATTTGATACCTGAAAAAAAATTAAAAGGGAACCGCCCCTCAACTGTTATCTTGGCTCCAAAACTTACACCTTTCATTCTCGGTCAGTTGATTTCACTCTATGAGCATCGAACTGTAGCTTCTGGGGTTATTTGGGGTGTAAATCCTTTTGACCAATGGGGAGTCGAGTTGGGAAAAAGTATCGCCACCGATATAGAACTTGAATTACACGAACCCTCTTCTTCGCGGAGTACAGATCTACAGCGTATGAGAAATTCTTCAAATGAAGTTTTAATAGAACGCTTTAGAATTTTAAGAGATTATTCTCAGTAAATTTCTTTCACAACATCCGAAGCGATCTCAATTGTTTCATCTATCAATTTTTCTGTATGAGCCAGACTCGGAAAAAGAACTTCGTATGGTCCGGGAGCCAAGGCGACTCCACGTTTAAGCATTCCATGGAAAAAATCCGGATAAAGACCGTTTTCCGCTATCGGCTTCACTTCCTCAAAATTACTAGGTTTCTTGTCGCTAAAAAAGATGCCGACTAGTGGACCAACTTTGGGTGTCGAAATTTCAAGATTACTATTAGAAATAGCTTCTTTTAAACCTTGGGCTAGACGATTTGCGATTGAATCCAAATATTCATACTCGGTCTCACCTAATAATTCAAGCGTGGCTTGACCTGCAGCCATGGCCAGAGGGTTGCCTGACAAAGTTCCTGCTTGATAAACGCCACCGATTGGAGCTAGATAGTTCATCAGATCTTGTCTTGCAGCAAAAGCTCCCACTGGTAAACCACCACCAATGATTTTTCCAAAACACCATATATCTGGAGTTACTTCATACCAGCTAGAGGCACCACCAGAAGATAAACGAAACCCTGTGATCACCTCATCGAAAATAAGAAGAGCCCCTACTGAATCGCAAGCCTCTCTAAGCTCTTGCAGGAACCCTGAGTCAGGTTCGACAAGACCCATATTTGCCGCTACAGGCTCGACAATTACAGCAGCAATTGATTGATCTAATTCTGGCACCTTATTAAATGGAACAACTACTGTGTCAGATACTGCACTGTCTGGAACTCCATCGCTTCCAGAGATACCTTGAGTGGCGACACCGCTTCCAGCAGCTGCCAGCAAAGTATCAGAATGGCCGTGGTAACACCCTGAAAATTTGATTATTTTAGATCTGTTAGTAATGCCACGCGCCAACCTTAAAGCTGTCATAGTTGCTTCTGTTCCGCTATTTACAAAACGAACGGACTCGATGCCCTTTACTCGTTCAATAATTGTCTCAGCAAGAATAATCTCTTTTTCGGTCGGAGCGCCATAGCTAGTGCCACATGATGCTGCTTTATTTACTGCCTCTATCACAGCCGGATGTGAATGTCCTAAAATCATCGGTCCGTAGGACTGAACGTAATCTATATACCTATGACCTTCCTCATCCCAGACATAAGGCCCCTCGGCATTTCTCACAAAATAAGGAACCCCACCTACAGAACTAAATGAACGAACAGGAGAATTGACACCACCGGGAATAACTTTTTTTGCTCGTTCAAACAAAGTTTGGTTTTTATCTGGCACCCGTGTTTAATCCTGAATAATCTCAGCAGCTTGCTTCGCTGCGTAAGTTAATATTATGTCAGCTCCTGCTCTTTTAATCGAAAGTAAATGTTCCATCATTACTGATTCACCGTCTAGCCAGCCGTTTGCTTCAGCTGCTTTAACCATGGAATATTCACCACTTACGTGATAAGCAGCTATTGGAACTTCAACTTCTGCTCTAGCTTTTGCAATAACATCTAAAAAAGACAATGCTGGTTTTACCATTACAATGTCCGCTCCTTCAGAAATATCAGCTTTAATTTCAGTCAGAGCCTCTCGTAAGTTTCCATGATCCTGTTGGTAACCACGACGGTCTCCCCCGTCTTTTATAGTTACATCTACCGCATCCCGAAATGGCCCATAAAGAGAAGAAGCATACTTTGCGGAATAAGCAAGAATAATGGTTTGCGTGTGACTGTTTGCATCTAATGCATTGCGAATCGAAGAAACTTGTCCATCCATCATTCCTGATGGTGCACAGATGTCAGCACCAGCATCCGCCTGAGCTAAAGCTATTTGATTATAAATTTCAAGCGTTGCATCATTATCAACCGTTCCATCTGGTGACAAAATCCCACAATGACCATGACTTGTGTACTCATCTACACACAGGTCTGCGATAAGTGTCATATCGTCCCCAAAATTTTCTTTTAAATCTTTGAGTGCTAACTGAACTATCCCATCTGGATCCCAAGCTCCTGAACCGAATTCATCTTTTGATTTAGGAATCCCAAATAGAATTACACCTGGTATTCCAAGTTTTCTTAATGAATCAACTTCAAGTTTCAAGCTTTCTAGCGTGTGTTGGTAAACACCTGGCAGTGAAGAAATCTGTTGTGGTTCTTTAATATCTTCCCTAACAAAAAGAGGTGCGACGAAATCATTAACAGAAATCTGTGTTTCAGAAACTAGTCTCCGTATCGCGTTCGTGCGCCTAAGTCTCCGAGACCGCCATTTCGGGAACTGTGCATTAATACTCATACTCAAAGCCTACGAAGGGATTGTCACGACCCCGCCCATTGTTTTACAGCTTCAATCAGATCCTTTACAGATTGTTCTCTTGCTTCAAAGACTTTCCAGCCTAAAATTCGAGCGCTCTCACCAGTAATTGGGCCTATACAGACTGCGTTAATTGGTTGGGAAGAACCCATTAGTTCATGATAACGATTAACTGCTGATGAGGCCGTGAAAATTATTGCATCAGCATTTTTTGCTTCAAGTAATAATTTAGTTTCAACTTCAGTATTGATATTTCGATATGCAACAGTCTTTTCTACACTCCAACCTGCATCTATTAACCCTTCATAAAGTAGAGATCTAGCGCTTTCAGCTTGCACTAAAAGAACTTTATTATCTTCTTCTTTTGGGTTTGGAAATACCTCAAGAAAGCCTTCAGAAAAAGTCTTCTCTGGAATTAAGTCGACTGTAATCCCAGACTGCTTAAAAACTTCGGCTGTTGAACCACCAATTACAGCTATTCTAGGCCAATGATTTTTTCCAAAAACTTTTACCTTCTCTAAAAGTCTTATTGCCCCGTTAGGAGAAGTAACTATAACCCATTTATAAGAATCGAAATTTTTTACTTTTTCTTCAAGTCCTTTTCCACCATCTATGGGATCGGCGATAGTAATTAATGGAATTGAAATTACCTTCGCCCCCATCTTTACCAATTCAGAGAAAAGCGGTTCAGATTGCTCAAGCGATCTAGTAATTACGAGAGATTTACCTAACAATGTTTTTTTTGAATTCACAAATTCTCATCCAGTAAACGGTCGCCACCTTCTTCATTTAAAAGCTTGTTTGCGACTTTTACCCCTAGCTTCTTGGCATCAATTCCTGAGTCTTCTGCTTTTATAAGTGTCACACCGTCTTTAGATGCAATAGAGGCTTTCAACAGAATTTCTTCTTTTTTTAAAACAGCATGAGCTGCTACTGGCGAACTGCAACCCGATCCAACTTCAGCTAAAAACGACCTTTCCGCATCAACTGCACTTCTGACTTTCTGATCTTCGGTCTTTTTCAACATCTTAATTATTTCAGAATCTTCTTCACGACACTCAATAGCTAAGGCTCCTTGCCCTACTTGTGGTAAAAGAATTGAAACAGGTAGCGTGTCAATTCGTTCTGGATTTAAATCCAGCCGATCTAAAGCAGCTTTTGCAACCACAACAGCATCCACATCGTCAATTCGCAAAAGTCTAGTTTCAATATTGCCCCGTAAGTCCTGGAACTTTAGATCTGGTCTCAAGTTAGCCAAATGTGATCTTCTTCTAATCGAACCAGTAGCTATTAATGCAGCCTTGGGTAAGTCATCCCAAGAACAACCCACCAGTGCATCTCTTGGATCTACTCTTTCGGGAACAGAAGCAAGTATCAGTCCTGGACTTGTTTCAGCCGGGAGGTCTTTCGCTGAATGCACTGCAATATCTGCTTTTCCAGAAAGAACAGCAGATTGAACATCGGTAACAAACACTCCCTGTCCACCAAGTTCTTGTAATGAAGTTTTTTTGTCACGATCGCCGACAGTGCTGATAACCACTGTTTCTGATTCTATTTCCGGTGATATTTCTGAAATCAACTCCGCTACGCGTTGTGCCTGTCTTAAAGCTAATCGGCTCCCTCGAGTTGCAATCCGCAGTATCAAAGCTACCGACTCTGTTACAGGTCGAAAAGATCTTGCAATGCTTCAGATAAACGTTCACCCCTTGGAGTTCCCGCTGCATCTTTAAGTCGTACAGTTGGTTCATGCATAAGTTTTTTTGTAATAGCGGATGTTAAAATTTCGACTCCTTTAAGTTGCTCAGGAGTTAACTCCGGAAACCGTTTACAAAGTTTCTGAAGTTCTGAAGTTCGTACTCCTTCTGCACGTGAATGAAGTTCAGTAACTACTGGAGCTACTGACCTAGCTGAAAAAAGGTTAGAAAAACGTTCTATCTCTTCTTCTATAATTTCAATTACAGAGGAAACTTCTTTCTCCCTTGCTCTTATCCCCTTTTCAGCGAACTCTCGTAAATCATCCATATCTAAGAGTGTTACTCCATCGAGTTCACCAGCAGCGGGGTCAACATCACGAGGCACAGCAATATCTACAATTAATAATTCTTTCCCTTTTCGTTGATTTACTGCTTCATCAAGATCTCCGTACTCGATAATCGCTGCAGTCGCCCCAGTTGAAGTTAACAATAAATCAACCTCTGTTAAATTTTGTGGCAATTCATCAAGCCTTACAGGTTTGCCGTTAAGTCTTTCTGCGGTTTCTAATGCACGATCCCAAGTTCTATTAGCTATCCGCAACTCAGCTATTCCACCTGCATGCAAAGACTTCGCCATGCCTTCACCCATTTCTCCAGCGCCAACAACTAAAACCCGTTTACCGATTAACCCATCTAACTGTTTGTCAGCCATAGCAACTGCTGCTTGAGAAATAGAAGCTATGTTTCGCGAAATCGAAGTTTCACTTCTTGCCCTTTTACCAACTTCAAGTGAGTGTCTAAAAAGTGAATTCAGTACAGTTCCAACTGATTGTTCCTTAATTGCCAGCTCCCAAGCTGAACGAACTTGACCTAGTATCTCATGTTCACCTATAACAGTTGAATCAATTCCAGAAGACACTTTAAACAAGTGTTCAATAGCTTCAGGACCAAAAAGGCCAATCAGATGGTCAGAAAATTCTTCAGGAGCGACATGTGATATTTCTGAAAGAAAATTTCGTATGTCCTGATAAGCGCCATGAAATTTTTCGGCATAAGCATAGATCTCAATGCGATTACAGGTTGAAAGAATTACTGATTCACTGATGTTTTCACGCGAGGAAAGATCAGCCAAAGCTTTTGGTAATTTTGCTTCCGGAACCGTCATCTTCTCGAAAAGATCAAGAGGAACAGTTCGATGGTTTAGACCAACGACTATCACCGACACAAATAAATCTCCTAAGCTGGGTTTCAGTAAGTGATCGCAAAATAAAACTTACTAAACTGATTTTTCCTTAATTTCGAGTCTATTGCCAACCTTTTGTAATGAATATTTTCTGGTATTTAGTCACCTGTGTCTTTTAATCAAATTTTCGAAGATGATCGTAATAGCCAAGAATCTGAAGCTCAGTTGCTAAATCAACTTTCCTTACTTCAACCTCCTCGACAACATCTACAACTACAGGTGCAAAATTCAAAATAGATCTAATTCCCGCTTCCACTAAACAATCAACGACTTCCTGAGCTGCAGTTGCTGGTGTAGTTACAATTCCTAATACCGCGGATGTTTGGAGAACAAGTTCTTCTATTTGATCTAAATCTCTTACTTTCAGACCATTAATTGTTTCTCCTACAACATCTGGATCTGTATCCACAAGACCCACAATTGGAAATCCACTAACCTGAAAACCTTCATACTGGCTTAAAGCCCTTCCTAAATTTCCAATTCCAACTAATACTGCTGGTCTAGGTTGACCTCCTCCCAAAACGACACCAATCTCGTTAATCAAGCGCTCAGTTTCATATCCCACCCCTCGTGTCCCGTATGAACCTAAATATGAAAGATCTTTTCTAACTTTTGATTCGTTGCTTCCACTCATTTCAGCTAATTCTCTGGAAGAAACTGTCTTTATACCTGAATCGTTTAGCTCAACAAGTGCTCGTTGATAGACGGTCAGTCTAGAAAGTGCTGCTTCGGGTAGATTTAAATTTGACACACTCTAATTAGATAGCACCATGATTCATAAAGCAAATAACATTAGATCGTGATAATTGCTTTTTCAGAAACGTTATTGAATTTAGTCAACAAGAAAGACGAACTGTATTAAGGCTGCTCCCAAAATAGCTAATAAAAGTAGAGCCATAACAATAGTTGTACCGAAACGCACTACGCATCACCTTGAATTTTTTCGTCTGATTGTTTGAAAACTACAGGCACGGGTTGAGTAGAAGAATTTTCAGAAGCAGAGATAATTACTTGGTTTCCTGTATTGATTTTCATCTCTTCTGCTGCTGATCCTCGACCTATTACAAGCGCTACTAGACCATATGAGTCAATTGTTAACCCAAGTTCACCTGCCCCTAGGGCTTCGAAGGTTTCTACCTTTTTAGCTATTCTGGTTAGTCCTCCGGTTTTGATTTCAAAATGATTGATTTCATTTTCTTTTATTTCGAGTTCTGTGGGATCTAAATTAATCTGAGCGTTTCCATACTGATCCACCCATAAAACTTCCGCGTGAAGTCCATCATCCTCTTTAGAAGTTATTGGCATAAGGCCAGGAACTAGGCTTGCGACCTCAATTTCATCGCCTAGTTCTGATAGATCTACTCCCGAAGCGATATGTGCTGCAGCTGGACCAAAAATATCACGCCCAGCAAAAGTAGGTCCGGGAGCCGGAAGTTGATAATTAGTTTCTGTAAGTGAAACCGCTCGATCTGCACCTCCTACTAAAGCAACTGTAGGTGCAAGTAAACCATTGTCAGGACCTACTAAAACTGATTCTCCGTCACCAACCTCAACTGCCACTGCTCGTCGTTGTGTTCCTACACCTGGGTCAACAACTGCCAAAACAACACCTGGTGATAAATATTGGGCACTGCGAGCAAGAGCCAGCCCACCTGAACGGATGTCATAATGTGGAATCCCATGAGTAATGTCTATTACCTTCGCGAAAGGAGCAATAGAGTTGATTACAGAATGAACTACTCCTACAAACTCGTCAGTTGTTCCAAAGTCTGACAAAAATGAAATAGTTTCATACTTTTTACCTTTTTTCATTAACCACCAAGCTGCAAAGAACGTTCAGTGGCGGCAAAAACTGCTTCTCTAATCGTTTCACGGAAACTAGCGTTTTCGAAAACTTCTATGGCGGCTGCAGTAGTGCCTCCCTTAGAAGTGACTTTTTGTCTTAAGACTTCAGCAGGATCATCAGATTCATATAAAAGCGCTGCTGCACCTAAAAGGGTTTGTTCGACAAGAGATTTTGCCTCATCTTTTGATAATCCAACTTCACATCCCGCGTCTATAAGTGCTTCAGCTAAAAAAAACAAGTATGCAGGACCAGAACCTGAAAGACCTGTAACTGCATCTAGTTGACTTTCTTCGACAACCATTGCTGAACCAACAGCTGAAAGTATTTCAGTGGCCCATATCAGATCTTCATCGGTAGCAGTTGAACCAGCAGCTACACCTGCTGAACCCTTCCCGATTAAAGCGGGCGTATTGGGCATAGCCCTTAGAACTCTTACGTTTTCGCCAAGAATTTTTTCCATGGAAGAAACTTTCACTCCCGCAGCTATGGAAAGGACTCTGACTGGATTTAATTTTGACAACACTTCTAACACTTCTGAGACTTTGTCTGGTTTCACAGCGATCAAGGAGTCCAGCTCTGACAATGGTTCTTCTGAGATAGAAATCCCAGATATTGTGACAGCTAGATAATCTCTCCGTTCAGACACTGGTTCTACAACGTGCAGTTCATCTTCAGATGCCCAATTATTTTTAAGCAATCCTCGCAACAAAGCTTCACCCATGTTGCCACCACCGATGATTTGTAAACGAAAACTCATTCGTTGAATCTACCAGTTTGATCGGCTTCTGAAGAAACAATAAGCGTTCGAGTAATGCTAGCTATACCCGAAATAACTATCATTCCCAAGCCTGCCAAAATAAACACCCACGAAGTAGAAAGTCCCATTAAAGCAAGAGAAATCGCTATCGGTCCAATTGTTTGTCCCAAGCGAGCAGCTGATGTCCACATTGCTAACAATGCACCGCGGAGTTGCTCTGGAGCATTTTCTGCTATCAAATCCTGAAGAGTGGGAATCATCAGGCCTTCAAACAAACCGTAGAGCATTGTCGCTAATACAAGGACAGGTAATGACCCAAAACCCATTAAGAGAAAAGAAATACCCCAAATTAATAAAGACACATAAATAAGGATTCCACCTTGCACTCGCTTCCTGACTCTGGCAACTGCCAAAGCTGACAAAGCAGCCACAATAGCTGGAGCTAAAGCAACTAAACCTCTTTCCGTGGGAAGCAATCCAAACTCACGATCAAGGTGGACTGGTAATAGAGAAAGAAATAATCCAAAAATTGCCATAAACAAAACTGTTGAAATTACAAGATTCGTGGCTATAGAAGGTTTTTTCACCTCTGAAAGTGCACCAGAGATTTGACCCCTAACTGATACGTCCATACCTGGTCGATGATCTTCAAGGTTTCTTGCAACAAAGAAAGCAACCACTAAAGGAGCTAGGAATGTCATGAACGTCCAGCGCCAACCTATTAGGTCGGTGATTGCTCCTCCGAGCACAGGGTAAATCGCTACTGAGATTGTTATGGCAGCAGCGTTCTGTCCTATTAAACGGGCTCTATCTAAACTCGTCCAATTGTCGCTAATTATCACTACAACTAGATTTATTAATCCTGCACTGCCTAAGCCTTGAAAAATTCTTATAAGTAAAAACCAGAATAACGAAGGACTTAAACCTACTAAAAGACCAAAAACTCCATAAATCACAAGACATGGAATTAGCACTTTTTTTCGACCAAATCGATCTGCTAGAAAACCTATTAAAGGTGCTACCAATATTCCTGGAACTGAACCAGCAGCAATTAAAAGTCCCGCCAGATTTTCTGACTCTCCAAGAGATCTTAAAATTTCCGGAGTTGAACTAACAAAAATAGAATTATGTAAAAGTCCTACAGCAGTGACAGAAAACACCAAAACTTTTGATGGAAGTCGATTAACTTCGAAATCGGATTTCACTTATTTTCTTTTTCCACTTCAACAAATTTGGATGCAAAACCAATTTTAAGAAAAGATTTGAAATTTTGTTCCACTGTCATCCATAAAGTTCCAAGAATGCGATCAAGCTCATTTGGTCCTACTGTGCTTGCTGGAATTGCTCCTATTAAAAAAACAGCGTCTTCTTCTCCTAAACAAAATGTGGCACCCACAATTTTTCTATTCCTAATTAGGAGATTTTCAAAAAATAATTCCTTATTCTCATCAGGAGCGGGCATCACATAGGTTTCATAATGCAGCATTCTTTGCCTCAGCATAAAACGCAAAGTAAATGTATCCTTTTCCTCTCCTAAAACTCTGATAAACCATCTTGATTCACCGACTGGCTCATCGGAATCTCTTTCGAAACCAGCGAACAAGGGATTTTCTTTTAAAGATAAATCAAGCCATCTTTCGATTTCTTTTTCGAGGGATTCAAGTTCAGCTTCTGTTAATAGTCGAGCGACTTCACCTTCCGGCACTATGCACAATCAACTAAAGATCGAGATTGTAAATCTAAACAAATCCGTCGAAGTCGCGCAGCAGTAACCGACCAGGTAAACGATTTAGATCTTTTAACTGCTTCGATAGACATTTCTTCAGCTTTTCCAGAATCGTCAATAATTTTTGAGACATGATCCGCATAAGAGCAAGGATCCCGATCATTAATCAAATATCCGGATGAATTATCTTCAACAATGGTCTGCAATCCACCAACTGCGGAAGCCACAACTGGCACGCCACAAGCAGCAGCCTCTAAAGCTACAAGACCAAATGATTCAGATCGACTTGGCATCAATACAACGTCCGCAGCTCGGTACCAGTCAACTAATTTTTCATGCGACTGAGGTTCGACAAATAAAACTCTATTTGTTAACCCTGACTCTTCTACCAGTTGTCTAATCCGTCTTTCTTCACTCGGTCCCTCTAAACCGCTGGAACTGCCAATCAAGATAAGTTGAGCGTCTTTATGTTCCAGTTCAAACAATGTGGAAATTGCTAAATCCACTCCTTTCAACGGTTGAATACGTCCAACAAAAAGAAGTGTTGGTTGTTCATTTAAATTTAGAAGTTGACGTGCTTCTTTTTTAGATGCAGGATTGAAAATCGAGTGGTCTACCCCTGGTGGGACAATTTCTATACGAGAGGGATCAGCACCGTAATGAGTCACTAGTTGCTCCATTTCGAAAGAACTGTTTGACAAAATTACATCAGAACAACCTATAACTTCACTCTCTATCTTTCCGCGTTGTTCATACCCATAACTTCTATCACCTGAAGCAGCTTTAACTCGAGCGAGTGTGTGAAACGTAGTTATTAAAGGCAACTGAAGGCTGTGTTTTAATTGGTGAGCGGCGACACCTGAAAGCCAATAATTTGCTAACAAAGCATCATGCTGATCTTCGTTGACTAGAAAATCTTCTACACCATTCTTGAAATCATCAGTCACAAAGAACAGATCTTCTTTACTTAAGGAGAAATCCCCAGCATCGATTTGAACAACTTTTAGTCCATTACCAAATGTCATTACTTCTGGTGTCTCTCTATCGATTCTCCTTGTGAAAACTGTTGAACTAATTCCTGCTTGCTCAAGAGCCGAAGAAACTTCACGAACGTAGACATTCATACCGCCACCGTCACCAATACCTGGTTGAGCCAAGGGGGATGTATGCATTGAGAGTACAGCTAGCTTACGCAAGTTCATCCTCCCGAAACAGGGGGTAGAAGCGCGATTTCATCATCATCATTTACAGGAGCATTTATTTCAGTTGGGTTTCCGTTTAACCAAATTCGGCAATTCTTTGCCATATCACTGAACTCAGCTCCATACCGTTGAGATGCTTCTTCGACCACATCAGACACTGTTGCCCCAGACAAAATTACTGAGCCTGTTCCAGCCATTTGTTTTACTGATGCAAAAAGACGAAGAACTGCCATAAAAGTAGTCTACGGAAAGTATCAGCTGAGTCCGAATAGAAGTCGAAATAGATACCGTCAAATTATGCCTAAGTTGTTAATTGTTCGTCATGGTCAGTCAGAATGGAATGCTCTCGGCCGTTGGCAAGGACAAGCTGATCCTCCCTTAACCGAAGTGGGAGAGAATCAGGCAAAAAAAGCTACTAATAAACTTGGTTTATTTGATTCAATTGTGGCATCACCTCTTCAAAGAGCAAAAAATACTGCTTCTATAATTTCAGAAATAACAGGGGTTGGTCCAGTAACGACTGAAGTTGGTCTAATAGAACGAGATGCAGGCCCTTGGCAGGGTCTTACACGTATTGAAATCGAAAAAGGTTGGCCAGGATTTTTAGACTCAGGGCAACGCCCAGACGGCTATGAATCAAATCCAGATCTGTTATTGAGAATTTTTGCGGTTTTAAGAAAAATCTCTAAAAGTTCAAGAATCTCAGATTCAATTCTTATTGTTTCACATGCTGGGATAGTCCATGCATTAGAAAACCTTCACGACCAACCCTCTTTGAAGGTTCCAAATCTTGGTGGTCGTTGGGTTGAGTTTGTTGACGATGAATTAACAATGGGTAAAAGAGTCTCGTTGATAACCGAAGATCCAACGCCTGATCTTTTGTAATTACAGTTCTTGTGTGCAAACACTACGTTTCAATAATCTCAGCTTCTATGGTTTCATATGCTTCAAGATCTTCTTGGTCAATCTTTTCCATCGCTGTCTCTATAAGAGCTAGATCATCTTCTAGTTTCTTTAATTCCAAATCTTCTTTATCAGCTGGATTATGTGTTTCGTTCGAGGTTGAATCATCCATGGAGACAGACTACTGGCATCTGCTAGGTCAAAGGACCAAGTACCTTATCCAAATAAGGATTTGAGAAAATCCCCAAAGGATCCATTAACTCCCGTACATTTTGGAATTCTTCCCATTGAGGGTAAATCTTTGAAAGAGTTTCATGATCTTGAAAGTGAAGTTTCCCCCAGTGAGGACGTCCGTCGTAGTCACCCATTATTTCCTCCACACCTTGAAAATATTTTTCAAAAGGTGTATTTCGAAATACGTGAACAGCTATAAATGCAGAGTCCCTATCACTCGCAGTCGACATTGGTATTTCATCTTTTCCAAGTACTCGATATTCAACTGGAAAACTTATGTAATGGTCTAACTCCCCTATTAATTGAACGACTCTTTGAAATGCTTCCATCCCTGACTCAACGGGGACTGCATATTCCATTTCATAAAATCTGACCCTTCGCGGACTAGCAAAAACCTCATAACTTGTTGTTATGTACTCTGCTCTACCGCTTTCTCCGGCAATCATGGAATTAAACTTTGGAACTAATGGAGGGGCAATCTTGCCTAAATGATTCATCGCTCCGAAAAGAAAATTTTGTTTTATTTCTTCGTTCTTAAATCGATTCCAACGCCTTTTAATTGAATGTCTTTTATTCTTTGGCCGTGGAGGTGCTTCGAGAGTTCTGGTATTCCTTTTTAATAGAGCTTTGTCAGTATTAGGCATCCAGAAAAACTCTATGTGGTCAGTCGTTGTAGACCAGTGGTCAAAATTATTTGTTACTTCTCCTATTGGCAGAATTTCTTCTACTGCATGAAGATTGAATGCCTCTACGCACTGAATAGTGACCTCCGTGATTACTCCTAAAGCACCTAAACCCACTCTTGCAGCATGGAGTACCTCTGAGTTTTGTTGCGTGTCACACTCGACAACTGAGCCCTCACTATCAACAATTCTCATACCGCACACTGCTTCTGCGATAGTTTTAAACTTCAAACCAGTTCCATGGGTTGAAGTAGAAATCGCTCCCGAGATTGACTGGTAAACTATGTCACCTAAATTTGGCATAGCTAATCCAGATCTTTTCAATATTGGATTAAGGTCACGAAGTTTTATTCCGGCACCGACACGAACCGTGGAATTTTCAAAATCTACATTTCGGATATCCGCTATTTCATCAAGACAAATTAGAACTTCATCTGTAACTGCTATTCCCGTAAATGAGTGCCCTGAACCGACAACTTTGACTTTTAAGCCACGTTTTTTTGCCTCTTTGACTATGGCTACGACGTCTTCTTCATTTTTAGGTTTTTTGATACTCAAGGGATGACTTGTCTGATTCCCAGCCCAGTTGCTCCACGTGTTCGATGATTGGGTCTTCAAACTTTTACCATCCTCGTAAATCAATTTCTAATGTTTCTATTAATTCCGCATCCAAACTTTCTTCAATTTCTTCTACAAGGTAGATCGATTCATGTTTTGAAATGGTCGGATCAATATGAGAGGGTCGCAGACCAACTTTTTGTCCAACTGACCAAGAACCATTAGTAATGGTTGTGTGTTCGTCAGAACAGAACATGACTTCACCTTCACCTAACAATTGCGGATTTCCACTATCCACTGATAATGCTTTCAACCCTCCATCCAGAACTGCATAGCCAGACTTACTTGTAGATATCACTGTGGTCAATAAAAGTAACCCTTCTTTAAAAGGAAGGTCGAGTTTGGAATAGTCGCCATCCATCAAGACGTAACTACCTGCTTGGAGTTCTGTCACAGTTTGGTTGCATTCCCATGTTCCTGTTCCACCACCAGAAATTATGTCCCCTCCGACATTTTCGTGAGCGAAAATTAATTGTTCCATTGATTCTTGAGTTTTTTCAGTACGTCTATGAATATCAGGGTCGTGCATCAAATGCCCTTCATATCCCATTACCCCTCTTACTTGCAGTCCAGATGCTTTTGCTTTTTCTGATAGAAAACCTGCTTCATCTGGACTACACCCGCATCTTTGGAGCCCAACATTTACATCTATTAATACTTCTTTTACACCTGCAGATACAGCTGCAGCAATCGTTTCCAGTGAGTCGACCGCAATTGTTATTCGACATTTTTCTGTAGCAAGTAAATCACCGACTCTTCGAGCATCAAGTGTTTCGTTTGCTAAAAGAAGATCGTTTCCAAGACCGGCTTTTACCATTCCTTCTAGTTCACGGATTGTTGCGCAACAAAAAGTCTCGTGTCCAGCTTCAACCAGTTTTTTTGCCATTGCTGTTGATTTAAAAGCTTTTACATGTGGCCGAAGTGCTCTTCCAGGTCTCTTGGTGGCCATGATAGAGATATTTGCATCAAGAATTTTTGAATCTGCAATTAGAACGGGAGTTGTAAGATCGCTTGTTTTCATTTTTTATATTGAATCAAAAACTTTGTTTATTGAAGGTGTCGCGATCATTGTATAAGTATCACTTATAGCTGTTTCTCTATATTTTTTTTGTGCTTCCATGCGTGCAGGATCTTTAAGAACTTCTTGAAACGCCTTACGGCTTGGAAAAGTATTGAAACGAACCTGATTCCATTTCCTCTCATCACCTAAAATCGTATTTTCTACTTGAAACCACCCATCGATATGTACACCATTTGGTATTGCACTATCTCCTGCTGCTAAAGAGTAGTTATTCATTTTCTCAATCTGTTCGTTTAGCTGCAACACGTGAACAACTGTTATCGCGCCATCATTTTTGCTAGGGGGATTTGGTACTTCTGTCCAATCTTTCCGTGAGTAAGTGGGCGTTTCCATAGGAACGCACCCCATGACAATTGTCTTTTGCATACCAGCTTCTTTATGAACGTGTTTTTCTTGAAAATCTTTTCGTAATGACATCTCTATAAATGATCGTCTAGTCGGATATTTGACCACAGCCACCCGGTCCCATTGAGGACTATCTCCAAGAAGTTGTATTTCCACATCACCAATAAAAACTATTTCTGCACCTATATCTGACAGTATTTCTATTGGTGCATAAAGATTATCAGCCTCCTCACCGGTAATAATGGCTTCACGACTATCTCCATAATCAGCAGTTTCACGATATTTCATAAGATTAACCATCCATATTGGTCCGTCATCTTCAATAGGCATTAAAGCCATCTCAGCTGCATAATCTTTGTTAAGAGTCGCATATTTCATATTCATAGTAAGAATTTCCTCCATGATCGAACCGTAGTTGAAAAAAGAGTTTGTCTTTTGGTCGGGCTTACTCCATCTGACAAGGCAGACTGTCTTAATGTCCCGCCAGCGATCTCAATTAAGCGTAGTTTTTTACCTTGCTTTTCTTAATGTTCTGACAGCTTTTGGAGTTGATTCGTCACTTCCTGCCTTCGATGAGATCAGACCAGATATAGGTCTACTTGACGGGTCCAACAAAATATCTTTGATAGTGACAATATTTTTAGTTGGGATAGCTATTGGTCAAATCATCAGTGGACCTTTCATGGACCGATTTGGTCGAGGGTCATCTTTAAGATTTGGTCTTATTCTCTTCATACTAGGAACTCTGGGGTCTTTATTTTCTCAAAACCTGTTATCAATACTTGTCTTTAGATTTTTGTGGGGTTTAGGAGCGAGTATTCCTGCAAGTATGAAAGGCGCTGTTTCCAGAGATCTTTATTCTGGTGACGAAATGGCAAAAGTGATGTCTAAAATCATGGCTGTCTTTCTTTTGGGACCAATCATCACACCACTGGTTTCGGAATTATTTCTGTCTTTCACAAGTTGGAGAATCGTTTATCTACTCGGGGTTCTGTTAGCTGCCGTGGGAATTTTCTGGAGTATAAAGTTTGGAGAAACTTTGCCTCCTTCAAACCGTAGAAGTTTGAATTGGGATAACACATCAAAGGCTCTATACAAAATTTTTACAACACGAATTACTATCGGTTACGTTTTAGCTGTCACTTTCGGACAAGGAGCTTTCGTAATCTGGTTGAGTAGTTCACAACCAATTTTTGATCACATATACGGAAAAGCAAATCAATTTGCTGTTATCTTCAGCATTCTTGGGATACCGATGGCATTAGCATTTTTTGCAAGCAACACCTTTATTTCATTTTACGGAGCCAAACGAGTCGCTATATTTACTATTAGTTCCGCTTTCTTGTTGAACATTGCTTCCTTAATTGTTGCACTACTCAATGACGGAGCGCCCAACTTTTGGATTTGGCTTGTAATGATGGGGTTTTCAAATATTTTCTTAAGCCTCTTAACTCCCATAGGTCTTTCATTAGCTCTAGAACCTATGGGCGCTTTAGCAGGAACAGCTTCAGGAGTAGCTGGTGCGATCTCTCTGGGTGGAGCAGCTCTATTGGCAACAATTTTTTCTTCACAAATAAACGAATCTGTTACACCTCTAATAATCGGTTATTTGTTGTATTCAACGATGTCACTATTATTAATCTTTTTCGCAGAATCGAAAAGAGACATATCTTTTTATTAAATTGTTTTTGATTAGGAAAGAAGGAATTAGTACATGGCAAAAAAACAGTCAATAATTGCGATTGTTGCATCTCTTATTACTGGCTTCCTCGTAATCCTGGCATGTAGCAGCAATAGCGTAAATGCATCTGGGGTTCGACTATTTACCTTATGTGGTGTTCTTGCTTTTTTAATTCAATGGATTTGTTTTACCCCTGCTTGGTTTTTTCATTCAGAACGATTTTTCGACCTTATAGGTTCTGCCACATATCTAACAATCACAATCGTTGCTCTCATAGCAGTTCCAGAAGTTGACACTAGGTCTGTTGTATTGGGAATAATGGTTTGTCTCTGGGGATTAAGGCTAGGGGCCTTCCTCTTCGCACGTGTCCAAGCGGCGGGTCATGACGTTCGCTTTAATTTAATGAAACATGATTTCACTTGGTTCTTGATGACTTGGACAATTCAGGGTCTTTGGGTTGTTATTACGTCTTCAGCCGCATTAACAGCGATTACTTCCACAAATAAAAATAGTTTTGGTTGGATTGGAATTATAGGGATAATTATTTGGCTATCAGGTTTCGTAATCGAAATTGTTGCAGATGAACAAAAACGAAGGTTCAAATTAAATCCTTCCAACCAACATTCTTTCATTGACAAAGGTTTATGGTCTTGGTCTCAACATCCGAATTATTTTGGCGAGATTATTTTATGGATAGGTGTAACGCTCGTAGCTCTGCCTGCATTATCCGGCTGGCAATATTTAAGCCTAATTTCACCAGTTTTCGTTTTCTTTCTTCTGACAAGAATAAGTGGAATACCAATGCTTGATTCAGCAGCAAGAAAACGTTGGGGTGATAACCCTGACTTTCAAAAATATAAAGAAACAACACCTGTTTTAATTCTTAAACGTCCCTAATGAAATCATTTATCTAAACGTAAGGAGATGTTTTGAGTAACTTGTCCTCTCCAGAAGTGGTAATTGTTGGTGCAGGAATTGCTGGCTTGACAGCAGCAAAAATCTTGTCGCAAAAAGGTAAAGAAGTTCTACTAATTGAAAAGTCTGATCAAGTGGGAGGACGGGTACGGACTGACCATCATCAGGGTTTTCTTCTTGATCGTGGTTTTCAGGTTTTATTGACCGCATATCCAGAATTAGCTGAACATGTGAACATTGAGTCACTCGATCTAAAAAAATTCGATTCAGGGGCTGTCATTTTCAAAAATGGACGTTTCTCAAAAATTGGTGACCCATTCCAAAACCCTTCTTCTATATTTTCAACTGCCTTTACAAAACGTCTCAGCACCCAAGACAAATTAAAGCTTTTGAAATTAAGAAGGGAACTTGTTGCAAATAACCACCCTTCTCTTGAAAGAGCTAGGGATGAAAAAATCTCGACAACTTTAATACGCTTAGGTTTCTCTCAGAAAGCGATCAATGGTTTTTTCAAACCTTTACTAGGAGGTATCCAACTAGACCCATGCCTTAAGGGATCTGCAAGACTTGGTCTTTTGGTCCTAAGAATGCTTTTCATTGGGAAGGCAGCAGTTCCAACAAATGGGATGGGTTCTATAAGTCAACAGCTACTTCATCAAATCGATGAACAAAACGTAATTCTAAATTCTCCTGTTGAAAGATTAGAAGGTAAAAAAGTGATACTTGAGTCTGGAGATTCATTTTCACCATCTAATTTAATCATCGCTACAGAAGGTCCAGCTGCAGCCAAATTGACTGCTTTTGAAAGTCCCTCTTCTCGCTCAGTTTCATGTGTTTATTTTGCATCACCTGAAGCACCAACTAAATCAAAGGCAATTCTACTTAATGGCACTGACCATGGACCCGGACTCAATGTTGCGATCATGACAAATATTTCATCTTCATATTCCTCAAATAATGAGGCATTAATTGCTGTAGTAATTCCAGGAAAAGGTAATTCTGAATTAATCGAACCTGTCCTTGAACAAATGAAAGGTTGGTTTGGCGACACCGTTGACTCTTGGAGACATCTCAGAACATACTCAATTGAACATGGACAACCCGATTTACAACCACGGGATCCTTTCAGACGAAATATAAAAATCAGTGATGGAATATTTTTGTGCGGTGATCATAGAGACACTCCTTCAATTCAAGGAGCCTTAGTTTCAGGAAGAAGAACTGCAGAAATGTGTTTAATCTAATGCGAAGAAGCTAGTCCGGCGCTTAGAAGTATTTTAGAAACAACCATGGTGATGGTTCTTCTATCTGATCCGCGGTCTTTAGGGGGTGAGTAGCGTACGGCATACCGTGAAACTGCATCGGTGCAAATTTCTGTATCGTTCGTAACTGAACATGTCCCTTCGAAAGTAACCCACCTACCACCATCAACTTGAGAAATCGTCCCAATAAGATTTTCTTTCTCAAGAAGACGCGCTTTGAGACTTCCTGACCATGTGATTATTCTGGCTATTTTTTCTTCGTCATTCCACATGAAACCAACTGGAGTTGAATGGGGTCTACCGTCTGCTCTTACTAAAGTAAGAATTGCTAAATGCCGTTCAGTCATAAAGTCATTCATTGCTTCAGTCGTTTGATTAGGTGAAATGGCTGCCATAGCTTTCCTTGAATTATTTACACATGACTTCTTTGATTTATAAATCAAAATACCCCGTATTAAGAGCAAACACCTTTAAAACGTCGACGATTTTTTGCTACTAGCCAATAAATTCCACTGGCTACGAAAGTGAATGGAAAAGTCGAAATTATTGAACCTAAAATTTTCCATTTTAATTCCATCTGTTTTAGAAGTTCAGCTATCGCATAAGCGCCTTTACTTTTTTCAGAATTCGATTTTATTAACCATACATATTTGTCTAAATCGGTTTGACCAAGTCCATAAAAATCATGCTCTATTGAGTTGGAATCAACGAATTGAAAATCAGCAGAAATCTTTTTTGATGTCCAATCAACTAGTTGTTTACACAATTCACAATTTTCGTCATAAATGACCAGTTGTTGGTTAAGTACCAAAGAATTATTTTGGTCAATTATGTCTGAATCGATATCAAGATTTGAATCTGTCATTACCCATTAATTGTTTCTGTTATCTTTTTACTTGTGAAGTACGGATTCTTAAAATCATTAAAGCACTATGAAATCGAGCGCTGATATAAGACCGAACATAAATGATTATTCTTCCAATCCTTTTTTATTTCGATCATTGAAATCAGATACATCCCAATCGATATCTACAACTTGTTGATCAGTATGATTTTTGGATCCCCATAAAAAAGCTTCACCCCTGTCTATCTTCTTTACGAATCGCCGTGTCAGAAAAGACCGCAACATAATCCGCGTCACAGGAAAAAGTAAAAGTAAACCAATTGCATCTGTTCCAAATCCTGGCGTGAGCATGAGAACACCAGCTAAAAGAATAAGTAAACCTTCAACTATTTGTTTACCTGGAAGTTTCCCATTCGCAAGTTCAACTTGAGTTTTTCTGATTATCTCTAATCCTTCTCGCTTCACCATCCACGCACCAATGACGCTGATAAATACAAGAGCAATTAAAGTATTCCCAAAGCCAACTTGATGAGAAACCTCAATGATTAGATACAACTCAATAGCAGGAACTATTAAAAAAGCTGCAAATAGTAATAACAACATAAATTTATGCTACGTCTTCGTAACCTTAGAAGTAGAAAAATAGCTTTCTTTCCAAACAAATAAAATGTCAAAAAAACTCGAAACACCTACAAATAGACCTCCTTCGATAGATCAAATCGCGCGTGCAATCTCAGATTTAGATCTGCCTCACCCACTCCTAGTAGATGCAGCGCGTGAAGCAGTAAATAACTTTAATGGTGGCGATGTAGTTGAAGAAGCTAGGAAAATCGGTGAAGTTATTTCTAGAACACTTTTAACTGATGTTATTAATGCAACTGGGGTTCTTTTACACACAAATATGGGTCGTGCCCCAATAAAAATTGGAGATAAGAATAAACATTTTAGATTCTCTAATCTCGAGTTCGATTTGGAAACAGGAGAACGCGGTTCTAGACAAGACAGGTCCTCGAAACTTATTGCTCGTGCTTGTGGAGCAGAATCAGCATTGATTGTAAATAACTGTGCTTCAGCGGTTCTTTTGGTAATTGCAGCACTTGCTGAAGGGCGCGGTGTCGCAGTTTCAAGAAGTGAACTAGTCGAAATCGGTGGCGGTTTTCGAATTCCTGAAATTCTTCAACAGTCGGGAGCTCATTTAGTTGAAGTAGGTACAACAAATCGAACACGCCGTAAAGATTTCGAAAAAGCTATTAATAAAAAAGATGTTTCTTTAGTTTTAAAAGTCCACCAATCGAACTATCGAATTGTAGGTTTTACTGAAACAACTGACATTTCTGAAATGGCTGATTTAGGAATTCCTCTTGTTGTCGATATTGGCTCAGGCTTAATCGATTCTGCATGCCCTTGGTTGGAAAATGGTCCTCCAAAATGGCTGATTGGTGAACCTGCAGCACGACAAAGTCTTGAATCAGGTGCAGAAATAGTAACGTTTTCAGGAGACAAACTTTTCGGAGGTCCTCAAGCCGGCATAATTGCTGGGAAAACAGAACTGGTTGAACTGTGTGCGCAACATCCTCTGGCTAGAGCTGTTCGCCCAGGAAGCCTTACGATGTCAGCGCTTCAGGACATTACTATCTCTTACTTAGAACGCAAAGGGTCTTCAATCCCTTTTTGGGAAATGTCTACTACTTCAGTAGATGAACTAAAAGGAAGAGCTGACAAAATTAATGCAAAATTTACAACTGAAACCAATGCAACTCCAGGAGGTGGGACCTTACCTGGAGTTGAAATACCTTCTGCTGGCTTAAAGCTAGCAGGTGATCATGTGGAATTTTTTCGCCAACAAAACCCTCCTATTATCTGCCGGATGGATAATAATCAAACTGTTATAGATTTAATGACAGTCCACCCAAGTGACGACGCTTTTATCGATGCTGCGATCAAAAAAATTCATTAAGAATTTTCCGGATCAATCATGCACATAGTCGCTACAGCAGGACATGTTGACCATGGAAAATCAACTCTGGTTAAATCTTTAACTGGCTCAGATCCCGATCGATTCATTGAAGAGAAAACTCGAGGGTTGACTATTGATTTAGGTTTTGCTTCAACAACTTTGTCATCAGGAACTGTTCTATCAATCGTAGATGTGCCAGGTCATGTTCGTTTTCTAAAAAACATGCTGGCTGGTGTAGGGAGTATTCAAACATGTCTCTTTGTAGTCGCTGCAACAGAAGGTTGGAAACCTCAATCTGAAGAACACCTTAGAATCTTGGAATTACTCGGATTCAAAAATGGAATAATCGTTGTTACAAAGGTTGATCAAGCTGACAATGACCTTACTGAAGTCACATTGTTAGAAATTGAAGAAAAAGTTAAGGGAACCTTTCTGGAAAATGCTTCCTTAGTAAAAACAAATTCATTAGACGGAACTGGAATCGAATCTTTATTAAAAGAAATTTCAGAACTTTTAAAAGATGCACCCGATCCAGACGATGTTCAGCGACCGCGTCTTTGGATAGACCGATCTTTCTCAATAAAGGGAACTGGAACGGTTGTGACAGGAACTTTGACCGGAGGAAGTTTAGAGATTGATGATGACCTTGAAATTTTGCCTCTGGAAAAAAAGATTCGAGTCAGAGGAATCCAAGCCCACAATCTAGAACAAAATAAGATTTCACCCGGTAGTCGTTGTGCCTTAAATATCACTGGGGTTTCACATGGGGAAGTTTCTCGAGGAAATGTGCTTATCAGGTCAGGAGAATGGCACATAACAAAAATGTTAGATGCCTCTCTTCAAGTATTAGAAGAAATTGATCATCATGTGTCACGTAGGGGTGCATTTATCGCTTATTTCGGATCAGGTGAATACCCAGTCAAGTTAAGAGTTCTCGGTCCTAACTCGATATCACCTGGTGGGAAAGAGTCGATAAGACTATTCCTACCCGAACCACTTCCTTTGTTGCCTGGTGACCGATTTATTTTGCGAGAAAGTGGACGCGACGAGACTATCGGGGGAGGTGAAGTTCTTGATGTAGACCCTCAGGAAAAAGCTTCGAAAGCCAAACCTGACCGCTCAATAGAGCGGATTGTCAAAGAAAGAGGCTGGATTGATTCAGAAGAGTTAAAACTAATCACGGGTGAAAATATTGAACCGGACATAGATAATTGGGTTGTCGATCCAATCACCCTTCAGTTGACAATTGAAACAGTCAAAGAAGCAATCAAGTCTGCTGGACCTGCAGGAATTGAACTGTCTTCGTTAAATGAACATCAAAGAGCCACCATTTCCTTGTTAAAAGATATGACCGTAGATAGTGGGAGGTTAAAACTTTCTAAATATAAAAATCAATCTTCTAATCATCCTTTTGTTGAAGAATTACAGGGTTCACTTTTCGCACCACCTGACCCTGTGGGAATAGACCGGTCTGAACTTAGAGAATTGGTTCGTAAAGGAATAGTTGTTGAAGAAAGTGGAATCTTTTTTTCCTCAAATGCTATTGAAGCCGCTTCTTTGCTTGCTGCTGAACTTCTTTCAATTAATCCAGAAGGCTTTACGGTTTCAGAATTTAGAGAAGCGGCTGGTAATACCAGAAAGCATGCAATGCCTTTATTAAATCATCTCGACGGACACGGAATTACACGTAGACGAGACAATGTGCGAATTGCCGGGCCTCGTCTCCCTAGTTTTGAATCCTAAAAACTTCCTTATAGGTGCAAAACATTAATCTTTGTTTCCCTTGCGCTCTCTATAGTCGCGAGCCGCTCCCTCTAAAGGTTCCACATCTAACCAAAACCCATCTACAGCTGCAACTCTAATTTCGTCATTGGCTTTTATCGGAGTAGCTCGATTTGTTTGAGCTTTCCAGATTGCCCCTTTAACTTCAACAGTTCCATTAGGGTTTATTTCTTCAATAGCCCTACCTAGTTCACCAACAATCCACTCACGACCGATAGTAGGTGTGGCAAAACGTGTACGAATCATCGCTGGCATTCCTGCTGACATACAAATCACAGTTAACAAAATGCCAAATAACAGAGTCAACCAAGAAAGAGAAAGTCCATCAAACAACAAAAGCGATCCAGCTATCAAACTTATAGTTGCTACAGCGCTCCAGAATCTAGGTACTCCTGTTTGGACATCCACTGCAAAGCTAAGCATTGAAAAAATCAACAACGCTACACCCAAAGGATTAGACGGCAAAACAGCTAGTCCATAGAAACCCAACAAAAGGCATAAAGCACCCAAGACTCCAGCTATGCCAACTCCAGCCGTATAAAGTTCAAAAACAAGGAGTCCCATACCAGCCAGAAAAAGTAAGTAACTGATAGCCGGACTTCCTACGCTATGGAAAAATTGATCAGGAGGATCCATTTCTTGAAATCTGGTCTGAGTCAACGGTTTGATTTCTCCTGACTCAACGTCTGAAATAATTTCAAAACCTTCCAGACCAACAAGATGTTCTAATAGGACTGGTGAACTTCTAGCAATTCCTTTTTCTATAGCTTCTTCATAATTAATGGTTTTCTTATCTATTTCAAGATTCTTATATTCCTCAGAACTATTACTGGAGAAAATACTTCGACCGGTTTTTCCGATTTTTGAACCTGGCGTAATTCCTATGTCACCACTGATTAGTGCTAACTCAGCTATGGGACCTTTCGCTCGCGATCCTGAAGGTCCAATCCAAAATGAGATTGGTACAGGTGAAGAACTTATTGCCTTACCTAATGCAATAACGCTCTCATCTTCAACAACACTCCCAGAGATATTAACTTGAAATACTAAAGCAATAGTTTCATTAGGATCTAGTTCCTCAAGTGTTTCCTCCATCATTCTCACCAACACTGGATCCATCAAACCTGATGCTTCTACTACAACCACATCTCTAATTGCATCTGTTGAAGTTGACTCTGCAAGAGCATTAGACGGAAATAAATTGACTACGCCAATGAGAGAGATTAAAAGAAATGCACTTAAAGACATTCTTTTTGAAGTTTTTATATTTGTCATCTTTAGTTTTCGCGAAATAGATAAACGTGACTAAATTGCTTCAGGATCATTTAGAGCTAAAACTGCTTCCTCTACTGTTTCACGAACAGGAACTATTCTGTCAAAACCTGTTGTGTGAAGAAGTCTTACCAATGCAGGCCTATTACACGCAACCGAAACATCTCCATCATTGTCTCTTGCTCTTCGTATACCTCCAATTAAAGCTCCCAGACCAGCCGAATCCATGAAAGGAACGTCAGATAAGTCAACTAAAACAAACTTTTCTTCAGCAAGTTCCGTTAATGCTTCACGAAACTGAGCAACGGTATATGCATCAAGTTCTCCAGTCGGTCGACATAAAACATAGTTTTCGTTTCTTTCAACAGTGATCTCAAGCATATTTTTACCTTACTTAAAACTTTCTTTACGAAGTTCGTTAATAGAAGATTACAAAACTCAACACAAAAGTAAACATTGAGTCAGTAATTCCTACGCTACGATCGCGTTATGCCCGAAAAAACAAACGTTTTACTTGCAACTACTGAAGATCATATTTTTCAAGAAATTAGTTCTTCTTTAAGCAAAAACCATCAAATTATAAGGGTTTCAGAAGGAGCTAAAGTTCTAAAAACTCTAATTGCAACCACTCCTGTACTAGTAATCCTCGATCTGCAAATAGGAAATATGGGAGGAATGGCTACTTCTTTGGATTTACGTCTTGAACAAAGGGCTGGTCGAATTCCGACTCAAAAGATATTAATGCTTCTTGACAGGCAGGCAGATGAGTTCTTAGGTGAACGTTCTGAAGCAGATTGCTGGACTGTGAAGCCAATAGATCCACTTTCACTTAGCCGGCAAGTCGATGAGCTTATAAATAGCTAACTTTCGGGTAGTGGCGCAGCTTGGTAGCGTGCCTCGTTCGGGACGAGGAGGTCGTGGGTTCAAATCCCGCCTACCCGACCATCCCTCGCCTATCCGGCAAATATTTTTAAAGTAGTCATTAAGGTATAAATAGATATGGCAACAAAATCTAACTCATTAATTGTTTCAGCTTCTAAAGAAGAGATTTGGAGTGTTCTTTCAGAATTCGACCAGATCGTTAACTGGGCTGAAAATGTCGACCATTCATGCTTTCACTCAGAACAAATAACAGGAGTAGGAACCACTAGACGCATCCAACAAGGCCCAAATGTTGTTTTAGAAACTGTTACATGCTGGGAAGAACCTGTGCATCTGTCTTATCAAATTGAAGGCCTCCCCCCAGTTTTTAAAAAAGTCACTAACAGTTGGAAATTATTTGATGAAGGTTCCAAAACACGAGTAGAACTATCTGTTCATATCCTGCCAGTTCGACCCCCAGCTGAAATCGCAGCGCGAATTTTAAGTCGATTTTTTTCACGACTTAACAAACAAATGCTAACTGGACTTAAAAACCAAGTGGAACAAACTCCAACTGACAAGATAGAAAAACATGCATCATCCTGATGTTGTAATCATCATGACCGATGAAGAGCGAAATGCTCCACCTTATGAAGGAGACGACCTTAAAGCGTGGCGTGAAGAAGCTCTACCCGCAAGACACTGGTTTCAACAAAATGGTGTTTCTTTCGAACGACATTACACAGGTTCACTCGCTTGTGTGCCCAGCCGACCAACACTTTTCACTGGACAATACCCGGATCTCCATGGGGTAACACAAACAGATGGCCTGGGCAAAGATGCTTATGATTCTCGCATCCGATGGTTGCAGCCTGGAGAAGTTCCAACCATCGGACACTGGTTTAAATCAGCCGGTTATGACACCCATTACGACGGCAAATGGCACATGAGTCACGCTGATCTGATTAACCCTAAAAATGGATTACCAATCCCAACCAACACGGAAAATGGTGAAGTGATTGAAGAAAATGTGAAAACTTATCTAGAAGCCAATCCGCTAAAAGAATTTGGATTTTCAGGTTGGGTAGGACCTGAACCACACGGAGCACCTCTCGCTAATTCAGGTTTCATTCGTGACAAACTAATTGCAAAACGTATTGTTGCATGGTTAGAGGATCGTTATTCGCGAAGAAAATCAGGAGAAGAAAAAGCTATGCGCCCATTTCTTCTTGTTGCAAGCTTTGTAAATCCACACGACATAGTCCTTTTCCCGGGATGGCGAAGACAAGAAAATAATCCAATAGAAAAAAGCAATCTCGATCCTCCTCTAGTACCAGAACCTCCTACACGTCATGAAGACCTCAGTTCTAAACCTGCGTCGCAAATTGCTTACAAAAATGCTTATTTCTCAGGGTACGGACCATACCGTCGAGTTAAGAGTATTTATGAACGCAACGAGCAGGCTTACCGTGATCTTTACTACCGACTTCATCTTGAAGTAGATGGACCCATTGATAGTGTTCGAAAAACTGTTACAGAAAATGATTCAAATGAAACAATTATTTTCCGCACATCTGATCATGGAGATCTTTTAGGAGCTCATGGTGGTCTTCATCAAAAATGGTTTACCTTGTATGACGAAGCCACACGAGTCCCTTTCCAGATCGTTAAGACAGGTAACCAACCAACATCCTCTAAAATTATTTCAAACATTCCAACTTCGCACATCGATTTAATCCCAACTGCTCTAGGTTTAGCAGGTCTTAATCAAGAAGATCTGTCTGAAAAACTCTCTCCTTCTTTCACTGAAATGCATCCACTCCCTGGCCACGACCTTTCTCCTTTGCTGGAAAATCATAATGATAATTTATTTTCAAAAAGAGGTGTTTACATGATGACTAGAGACAACATGCTTGAAGGAGACACTCTGGCATCTGCGATTGCTCGCCATCTTGGTCGAGCAAATAATCCACCTAAACCTATGCGGATCCGTGTTCCTTCTTATGTTGCTTCTAATTTTGAAGGTCTTGTAGTGAAAGTTGATGAAACTGATGCTGAAGGCGGGGGTGGAAACCTTTGGAAATTAGTTAAAGCATTTGATGATCCGTCTACTTGGTCTCATCCTCACGAAAATCACCTGGCCTCTAGCTCTCCTATAGGGATAAGACATAGAAATTCTAAGATTCCTGATCAATGGGAGTTATATAACCTCGATTCTGATCCAATAGAGTTAGAAAACAAATCAAATGACCTTGCTTTTTCAGAGGTCTTCAATTATTTGAAAAAATCTTTGGAAGAAGAATCTGCAAACCAAGTCCCTAAAAGAAATAATCCATGGCCTTACGCTCGGCGAAAGCCCCCAAAAGAACAAATACCGCTTAAAACTCCTCCTATTCCAGCAAGAATTTTGAGAAGTGTTTTACAAAAATTAGGTTTACATCCTGAAGACTCAGAATCCTTTAAGTCGGACCTAAGTGGTTTTCGTGCTTTAATTGTTTGCACAAATCATTCATGGCTAGATGTGGCAAAACCTACTGGTGTATTTTCGTCCGAAATGACTGTTCCCTACTACCTGTTTACTGATGCTGGGATTGAAGTTGACCTTGCGAGTCCATTAGGTGGGTTAATTGCTATTGATCCTCTTTCAATAAGAGGCATCGTCAGATCTCATCATGACGATCGCTTTCTAGCCGATGACCTTCTTAAGAAAAAAGTTGTAAATTCGATTTCAATGTCTAATGTCGAAATTGACACTTACGATGTGATCTATTTCGCCGGTGGATGGGGAGCAAGTTTTGATTTAGGTTTTTCTGAAATAATCGGAGAAAAAGTTACTGAAGCAAATACCAAAGGAAAAATAATTAGTGGAGTTTGTCATGGCCCATTAGGTCTTCTACAAGCCCGCAACTCTCAAGGTCGTCCTTTAATCGAAGGGCGTCGTGTTACGGGTGTGACTAATAAGCAGGTTTCAGAATTAGGAATTGACGCAACTCCCCACCATCCTGAAACTGAACTTAAAAAAATGGGTGCAGATTTCAAATGCACTCATCGGTTCCGTGATCCGTTAGCAAATCATTGGGAGGTAGACGGCAATCTTGTTACAGGTCAAAATCAAAATGCTGCTCCGATGGTTGCAAGGGAAATAATGAAGTTGCTTTCAAAAAACTAAACATTTTTATCAACTCGTTTAACAAAAGATAAAAAGTTACTCTAGATGTATGACTGTAGACATTGAAGAAATAAAACTTTCTGAAAAACTTCAGAAAATGTACCAAGAGTTTCTTATTTATGTCGAACAAGAGAATGTGGAGTTTGAGCGAACTGAATCTAAAAAACTTGAACTGCAACTTAAAGAAAAAATTCAATGGCTTAAAAAATACTTAGTCCATTTGGAAAAAGGCGGAAAGCGTATACAAGCTGGAGCTGACTACTGGGTTCAACACGAAAACCATAAATTAATAATCGAATACGGTGAAGATGGACAAGGAAATATCGAACAAGATATTTTATTTCTTTGGTGTGAGACGTGTTCTGACATTGTCAGTTCTTACATAAAAAAATCTGATGAAAATAAAGAATTCGAAAAAATTAAAAATCATTTAGGACATGAAATCAGCCCCGTCAGAGAAATCCAAAATAGTAAAAAAATTTATTTGACTTGTAATCACTGCATGAAAAACTCAATCATTTTATGCAATGAAATTAGTGAGTGGTTCAACGAAATCTAAACCTGCCCAGGCAAATTCAACTGAAATTCGAGCTTAGGATCAACTACTACCGAGGAACCTCTACTTCTTGACGTTATCATTAAGGCACTCTGGCAAATTTTGCTGGTGGGTTTATGGCGGGTTTCGGTTCACACCTCTTCCTCACCGTGAACCATTCTATTTTTAAGAAAGCGTCGTATAACGACCAATAACTAACTACCTGCACGCGCGGGTTAAAGGAAAACATGTCAACTACATTCGCCGAACTCGGCGTGCCTGAAAACATCTGCAAATCTCTAGCAAACAAAGGAATCTTAAAACCTTTCGAAATTCAAAAGTTAACGCTAACTGACGGACTCGACGGGCGTGATATTTGCGGACGTGCTCCAACAGGGTCTGGAAAAACCATTGCTTTTGGGATACCTCTAATAGCTAACAGCAGGCGTGGAGAGCCAAATTATCCTGGGTCACTGATTCTCGCTCCGACGAGAGAGCTAGCTGAACAAATATTTTCTGAACTTCGATCACTTGCTGGAAAAACAAAAGTTGGAGTTGTTTATGGTGGAGTAGGTTACGGAAACCAAATCAGATCGTTAAAACAAGGAATAGATATTCTTGTTGCCTGCCCTGGAAGACTTGAAGATCTAATTGAGCAGGGTTTCGTAAAACTCTCGAATGTTAATCATGTTGTTCTAGATGAAGCAGACCGTATGGCTGATATGGGTTTCATGCCATCAGTTAAACGCTTACTAGATCAAACAAACCAGAAAAGACAAACTTTTCTTTTTTCAGCAACTCTGGATGGAGATGTAGCGAAACTCACCCGCGAGTACCAAACAAATCCAATACGTCATGAAATAGGTGAAGAAACACCTGATATTAAATCTGCTCACCATCTCTTTTGGAAAGTTACAAACACAAATAAAACAGAAGTAACTGCAGAAGCTGTAAATGCAGTATGGCCAGCAATTATTTTTTGTAGAACACGGCATGGTTCAGATCGTCTTGCTAAGCGACTCAACAAACTTGGAATCCACGGTGTAACAATCCATGGAGGTAAAAGTCAAAATCAAAGATCTAGAGCACTCTCAGATTTCACGAGGGGACACGTCCAAGCACTTATAGCTACTGACGTTGCTGCAAGAGGAATACACGTAGACGGTGTCGCATCTGTAATCCACTACGACCCGCCAGAAGATCACAAAGCCTATATACACAGATCAGGAAGAACTGCCAGAGCAGGTCAAAGTGGGGTCGTTCTTTCTTTTGTAGCTCCCGATCAAAAGAAAAAGTCTCGTCGACTTCAAAACAAAATTGATCTTGATCAACCAATAACGGAACCCGATATCGAATTATTGAAACATCTTTCTCCTGTCGGTAACTCAGAGAAAAAATTTCAAGCTCCTTATAAAGAAAAAAACGAAACTAAAAATTCTTCTCACAAGAAAAGTAGTTCCCATAAGAAACAAGGGGGCAACAAACATAGAAGCAGTAACAAACATCGAGGCAGTAATAAACATAAAAACAATAACAAAACGCGTAACGGCAATAAACACCGTCCTAGTGGTTCAAATAACCAAAATGGGCAATCCAATAATCAAAATGGGCAATCCAATAATCAAAATGGGCAATCAAAAAATAAACAACATAATTCTTCTTCAAAAAAGAAAACTCAATCAAAAAACTCTAAAGGACATAACCGTCCTTCAAATAAAAACCAAAACAAGAAAAATCATCAAAACCGTAAAAAGAACCAAAAAGCTTACGCCTCTCAGAATTAAGTAGTTTAAAAGAAACCAATTTTGTAAGTAAAGACACTTTGAAATCGGCAAACTTAAAAGAAGACTTTAACGATTCCAGAAATTATAGGAAAAGTAAATGGACCTTTCAGACTTAGACGTAGCAGAATCAGTACTTGATTTAATAGGCAAAACACCTATGGTGCAATTAAAAAAAATTGCATCAGGTTCACCATGCCCAATAATCGCAAAAATAGAAACTACCAATCCTGGTGGAAGCATCAAAGACCGTGCAGCAATAGCGATGATAGATGCAGCTGAAAAAGAAGGTCTTCTAAAACCGGGGGGGACAATTATTGAACCAACCTCAGGTAATACAGGTGTTGGTTTGGCAATCGTTGCAGCTCAACGCGGCTACAAATGTGTTTTCGTTATGACCGACAAAGTGAGCGCAGAAAAAGTTTCTTTATTAAGAGCTTATGGGTCTGAGGTAGTTGTCTGTCCAGGTGCTGTTGAGCCTGATGACCCTAACTCCTATTATTCGACAGCTGAGCGTTTAGTTAAAGAAACTCCAAATGCCTTCCAACCCAACCAATACCACAATTCGAATAACCCCAAAGCACATTATGAAACAACTGGTCCCGAGATATGGGAACAAACTAATGGAGAGATAACACACTTCGTTGCTGGTGCTGGAACAGGTGGAACTATTAGTGGTGTCGGAAAGTTTTTGAAAGAAATGAACAAAGATATTCAAATAGTTGTAGCCGACCCCGAAAACTCAGTTTTTTCAGGAGGTTCTGGACGCCCATATCTAGTTGAAGGAGTGGGTGAAGATTTTTGGCCAACTACATATGATCAAAGTGTTGTAGATCTAACCATTCCAATTAGCGATGCAGACTCCTTTTCGATGACAAAACGTGTTACTGAAGAAGAGGGACTCTTAATTGGTGGATCCTGCGGAACCGCAGTGGCAGGTGCACTAAAACTTGCTAAAGATCTATCTAAAGACGACCTTGTAGTTGTTCTTCTTCCAGATTCGGGAAGAGGCTATTTGAGTAAAATTTTCAATCCTGTTTGGATGGCAAAAATGGGATTTTCGAATAGTGATAACGATACGCCCTCCCACAAGTCAGTTCTCGATGCAGTTAATTTCAGAAATTCAGAAACTGTCGAATTGCTATACCTAAATCCTGAAGAAACAGTTTCTTCAGCTTTAAAAACCATGGAAAAAAATGAAATAAGTCATTTACCGGTAGCTGTTGGTGAAATGCCTATTTCTGCTGCTGAAGTACTTGGTTCTATTTCAAAGGAAATATTGATCAACAACTCAGAAAATAAAGATGGATTAACAGTTAAAGATTTTTTACAACCACCGCTTGAAATTATTGGTGTAGGAGAAAATATTTTCAATGTTGTTAAACTATTTGATAAATCAAAAACTTTTTTGGTGTTAGACAAAGGTAGACCAATTACTGTTCTCACAAAATCTGAAATTGAAGCTTTTGTGTCAGAATCGGAAAACCTTTAAAGATTGACTAATTGGGGAATTAATGGAAACACATGGCGGTGATCCACTTCTGTCAGGTTTTGAAGATCCTGAAGGTTTTGGATTTGAAACTCGCGCAATTAGAGCAGGCCAACCACATGATTCGCGTACCGGTGGGGTTGTTACACCTATTGCATTGTCAACCACTTTTGCACAAGACGCTGTAGGACAACCAAAATTTGGTTATGAGTATGCACGAACCGGCAATCCGACTAGACATGCGTATGAAACATGCCTGGCAAGCCTCGAATGCGCACAATACGGTTTCGCGTTTTCCAGCGGAATGGCTGCAGAGGATTCTTTGCTTCGTTTTTTAGAACCAGACAACAAGATTATTCTCGGAAATGACGCCTATGGAGGGTCTTTCAGATTAATTGACAAAATATATGGTCGAAACAAAATCTCTCATGAAGCAATTGATTTAAGTAACCCAAATTCAATTAAAGAAGCTTGGACTACTGATACAAAAATAGTTTGGGTTGAGACTCCAACTAATCCTCTACTTAATGTTGTAGACATTCAAAAAATCTCAGAAATTACACATGAACTTGGAGGGTTACTTATAGTCGACAACACTTTTGCTACACCCTATTTACAAAAACCTATTTCGTTAGGTGCTGATGCTGTTGTCCACTCAGCTACAAAATATTTAGGTGGTCACAGTGATGTAGTGGGAGGTTTTGTAGCAACAAATAACGAAAATCTTGTAGAGCATCTTTCGTTTACTCAAAATGCTGTCGGAGCTGTTCCAAGCCCATTCGATTGTTATCTAGTTTTAAGAGGAATTAAAACACTAGCTGTGCGTATGGATCGCCACTGCAAAAATGCCAAAGCAGTCGTTGATTTTTTAAGCCAACATCCTAAAGTCAAACAAGTTTTCTATCCCGGCCTTGAAGATCATAAAGGGTACGCTATTGCAAAAAATCAGATGAAAGATTTTGGTGGAATGGTTTCATTTACTGTTTCTGGAGGTCGTCAAGAAGCAGAAAAAATTTCTGCTTCTACAAAAGTGTTCACACTGGCTGAATCCCTTGGAGCAGTTGAATCTTTGATCGAGCATCCCGGCGCAATGACACACGCATCAGTTGCAGGTTCTCCACTCGAAGTTCCCGATGATCTAATACGTATTTCGATTGGTATCGAATCGATAGAGGATCTTTTAGAGGATCTCGAAAATGCGCTTTCTTTTTCTTAAACTTTCCTGATGCTTTTTAATTTCTGATTATTAGGTATTGTGGATTATCGGTATTTTTTCAGACCATCCATCATCAGTTGGGGAAACATGGTCGGAGCATGCACTAAGAGCTTTCAAAATTTCCTATTCAATGGCGGCAGCATCCATTGCTGCACTTTTTCACGCTATTTTCCCTTTTCTTTTTAAAACGACAGCAAGCCAAACCATAAAAAGAATAAACAAAGAGATAGAGGATCTTGAAGCTAAAAGTACGAACGAATCTTAGAAGTTAGATTTTTCGACGACTTTCGCCATTCCACCATAATTTTGGTTTTAGTCTCTCTCCATAACCTAAAAAATCATTGAGCATTAACATAATGTTTCTTAATTTTGTAGAAGCTAGACGTAGACCTATTTTGTGACGAAACTTTGTGAAGTCTTTGTTGTAAGGACAAACTCGCATACAAATCATGCAGTCACTCACTATTTTTGCCCAATAAGAAAAACATTTCTCTCCATCAACTGACCATTTTTTTACACCCGAAATTGAGGATAAATTTAGTTTTACTGGTGAAGGTTCGCCATCAGGTATTGCTTTGGGTGGACATGCATTCGTGCACTTTCTGCACTTTTCACAAAATTTTGTAACCCCGAACTCAACTTGATTGTCAAATGCCATTGGAGCATTTGTGAAAATTTTGCCAAACCGGACTCTTGGTCCAAATTCACGCGTTATTACCATGCCGTGTCTTCCATATTCACCTAGTCCAGCTTGGATTGCTAAAGGAATTGCTAGAGCCGTGTCATTTAAAGTTGGTACCGCTGAATAGCCGAGATTTAAAAGCCATTGAGCTGTCGCTAAAAGTACCAGCGCATCTTTTGAATAACCGAGACCTACCGCTGCACCTGAAAGTGCGGAAGGAACTGTATCAACAAGGTCATGATCCATAGCTTGACCAATGACTATGACACCTTGAAGGTTTTCTGGGAGGTCAACAGGAAGACCTTCAGGTTTTCCTTTACTAGAACTTCGTGCATACCGTTGGGTATAAACCCATCGTTCATCAAATTTACAAATGCCAACTAAATCAGCACCAAAAAGTTTTGATACTTGCTTAATAGTCTTTGAAGTTTGTTCCGGAGTTCCTAAATCAAAAGCTTCATCTGGACCTTGTCGTAACTGGCTTAATGGTGAAAGAAAACCGTCTCTTAGATCATCTGCGTCTCGCATTTCGGCAAAGACATCTGCAACATGCCAAGCGGCATTTCTAATGGCGTAATCCCTCTGTTCAAAGCCAGATGCATTACGCCATTTTTTTAGTGGTTCACGGTGCGATCTAAAAAATTCACGTGCACCATCAGTAGCAATTTCAGAATCCCAAAAGGCGCGATTAAAAACATCATTTACTTGATTGAATCTCTCAAAATTTTCTTGTACTTCCCAAGACGGACCCTTTATTAGATTCGACAATTATTTGAATCCAAGAATATAAAAACCATTTAGTCTTCCCCCTAAAAAATTTCCTAAAACTAATCCTAGAAGCACTGTTACTTAGAGAAAAGTTTTCAAAAGAATCATTCAGGATTTTTGAGAGTAATCATTCCTTCAGCAGTAGCTAAGAGATTCACAAGGGGGCTTTCAGGAATTTCAGGTAACCATTCATTCAGTTCTGAAGAAAAACCTTCCATCAAAGGATGTTCAACCAATGGATGTTGTTCACATTTATCTGTTTCTAGATCAAAAAAAATGTCCTGCATACCAAGGAAATGCACAAGTTTGCCTCTGTTATCACGATGAACAATCAAACGACATTCATTTAAAGGGAGTCCGATTCTCTCGGCAAATACTCTGAAATCGAATTCCCAGTGAACCGTTTTTCGCCATTCAGTTGGCTTTTCCCCTTCTAGGAATGCCCTGACTGAATTCCCTTCACATTGTGAAGGAGTTGATAACCCTGCTAGGTCTAATAAAGTCGGCATAACATCGACATTCTCTGTGAATTCTTCAACTATTAAACCTTTAGGACCTTCTAAGGCTGGATATCTAATAATCATGGGAATATGAAAAGCTTGATCGTGAAAACCAAACTTGGAAACTAAACCATGATCACCTAATAGTTCGCCATGATCTGATGTAACCAAAACAATCGTTTCATCAGCTAGTTCTTTTTCATCTAAAAATCCGATTAATCTGCCTATTTGATCATCTACTTCAGTGACCATGCCAGAATAAGTCGCTTTCAATTGAAGTCTGTCAATGGGTTCCGAGGGGGCTTTAAAAAAATCAATTGTTGAAAGTGAATCTATGAACGGATGGTCGCTACCACTAGGACTAATGGGTTCATCAAAATCTGCGGGGTCGTATAAATCGTTATAAGGAGCAGGTGCAACAAAAGGTGGGTGTGGTCTTAATATTGATACATGTAAGAACCATGGTTCGTGTAAATTTTCTAATCGGTCGATAACTTCTCCAACAACAAAAGCGGTTTCAGTCTCATTTGTCTCATAAGGAGATGGAGGCCATGTTTTTCCTCTTCCAGGAGGGATTTCAGTTTTCTCAATTCCTTTTAGGAACTTTTTCCTATCAGAAATGTCATAACCTTTTTCAGAAAGCCATTGGTACCATGCGTCTCTATTTTCAGGAAGTGGAAGAGCTACATTAAAACCGGGTAAATGACCTTCATAAGTTAAAAGGCGTGGATCATTTTCGTCTACTGTTCGAGGATCAATAGTTGTATCTGTATACCCGAACAATAAAGGATCGTAACCAGCTGTACGAAACTCTTTAGCAATATTTGTAAATTTATCGTCGAGGGGTGTTCCATTAAAAACTGACTGATGAGTATGCAAGTATGTCCCTGTTAATAAACTTGCGCGACTAGGTCCACATGGTGAAGCTTGAGTGAAATGATTCACAAATCTAACACCCTGAGAAGCTAGTGCATCTAAGTTAGGTGTCTTAACAATTCGTTCTGAGCGCGCTTCAAGACAATCTGCTCTTAACTGATCAATGGTTATAAATAGAATGTTTGGTTTCTTCATTGTTACTCAAACAAATCTTTTCAGATACAAAAGCATGTGTCCTGATCGGGCTTCAAGGTAAAGTCCCTCGATGAGAAAAAACCAACTAAAACAGTTCACTCATTCAGGCAGACCTTTTGGTTTGTTTTTGTCCGCTAGTGGAATGTTTATTGTTTCAACAGACTCTTTATTTACAAGAGTTGCAGAAATCGATGGTTGGACTATCGCTTTTTTTGTTGGTGTTTTTTCTGTTCCTTCAATGTCCGTAATTGTCTGGAAAACAGTAGGTAAAAACTTAGTGTCAGAAATTAATAAATATAGATGGCCACTCTTCATCTCTTCAGCTCTGGCAGCTGTCGGAACTACTGCATTCATTCAAGCTGTAACGAGAACTGCAGTCGCAAACGTTGTGACTATTGTGGCCGGTGCTCCAATTTTTGCTGGTTTAATTGCCAAATTTGCTATAGGTGAAAAAACTTCCAGAAGAATCTGGCGAGCTATCAGCGGAACATTTTTTGGAATTCTAATAATTGTTTCGGGTTCTTTAGCCACTGGGGGGCTAGATGGAGATCTGATGGCTCTTCTGGCAATCTTGGTTTTTAGCACCAATCTTGTTATTTGGAGACATTTTAAAGAAATGTCTAGAACTCTCGTTGTTTTAATTGCACCCATGTTTATTATGCTTTTTACTTTTATCCCAGCTCAATTCGACACACTAGATAAACGTGCTCTTTTATGTACTCTAGGAATGGGTTTATTTGTTGGACCGATTGCACGATTGTGTATGGTTTCCGCTACAAGACATGCTTCAGCTGCAGAAGTAAGTATGTTCACCCCAGTAGAAACTATTTTCGCTTCGCTTTGGGTCTGGCTATGGTTTGATGAAGTCCCTGAAATTACAACTTTTATCGGTGGATTATTAGTTTTGTCATCTGTTTTTTATGGAATTAGATCAAGTAAATAACTTTTTGGCAATAACTTGGAGTCTCTATGAACGAGTATAAAAAATCTGATGCTAGTGATGCAGTAATCTCCGAGCTAAATCAATTAAAAGTTGAATATGAAATTATGCCTTGCGATCCAGATCTGGCTGATACAGCCAGCTTCTGTGAGAATTATGGAATTTCCCCTGAAGACTCAGCAAACGCGATTTTGGTTGTTGGAAAATCAGATCCAAAAATTTTTACTTTATGTATTTTATTAGCGACACATAAACTCGACGTAAATGGTGCAGTACGAAAAAAACTGGGCACAAAAAAAGCTTCTTTCGCTGGCGGTGAAGAAACCGAAAACATTACTGGGATGATAGTTGGTGGAGTTACACCTTTTGGTCTCCCCTCATCCCTGTCTATATGGGTAGATGAAGCAGTTATGGAAAGAACTTCGATAATTGTGGGAGGCGGAAGTCGTGATCAGAAAATAAGAATAAATCCAAATACTCTTCTAAATCTGAAAAATATAGAAGTCATCGAAAATTTGGCAAAATTACCTGAACCTTCTTAGTTCTTAACCTTGTTCTGATAAATGCGCTGTCAATGCATCACGAGCTGAACTTGCCGGTGCTTCTTGGAGCAGTGTTCCAACAGTTCTACGTCTCCCCATCGCTGTCAATAAGTCTGCAACTAAAGTATCGACGACATAAAGAAGATCCAAACGGGATCCTTCTGTTAACGGATCAGCCATTAGTCCATCTATAGCAGGTCCACATTCAATTTCAGCTCTAACCATCTTTAAAGCTGCTTGTTCTAATTCATCTAATGCATCTAGTGCAAGTAGAAGATTTGTAGCTTCACTTTCAGAAATCATTTAAGGAGATTGTGTACCAAAAAAGCTCTCAATACAGGGATACCTGAAAGTTTTACCTACTCAGATTACGGTCTTTAAATGGAACTAAATGAATTACAGGACTTAATGGAAAATCTATATGGGCAAGAAGATCGAAGTCGAGGTCTACCTTCAACAGTTGCATGGTTGTGTGAAGAAGTCGGTGAATTAGCTCAAGCTGTTAGAAAAGGATCACGAGAAGACCAGTTACATGAATTAGCTGACGTTTTAGCTTGGTTGGCAAGTCTTTCTAACCAACTTGACTTATCCCTTGACATGGCAATGCAACGATACGTGGAAAATCCACCTTAAGTAATTTTAAAGTTCTTTGAGTACAGACATAAGCTGAGGGAGTTCCATTCCCCTAGCTAAAATCTCATCCATCCCTCCGACGACACCTGTCAAATTCCCAATTATTAGATGTTCTAACCCAGCCTTTGCATATCCTTCAAATTGTTGTCCTAATTCTTGGGCATTCCCTACAAATAAAACTTCCTTAACCATCTCGAAAGGAATTGTAGGAGCAAGATCTCTTAGGTCATCTGCATTTAAATCATGAATAATTACGTCTATAAAACCTTTTGAATCATTTCCTAAAGGATGCTCAAGACCGTTCGATTCCCAAATATCACCCATCGCAAAAAGTCCGAAAAGTTTTCCTAATGGTTCTTTTTCAAACATTTCTTCTGCCTTATCAATTGATTCACTAAATAAAACAAAAGTCAATAATGAAGCTTCTGGAGTAGGACGTCCAAATGAGTTTGCATAATCAACGATGGTTGAAAGTTTCTGTCCATATTCTTCAGGACTCATCCACCATGCGGGTATCCATCCATCCCCATATTGTGCAGTAAGTTTTAGCATTCGCGGTCCGTGCCCAGCAACCCAAATAGCTGGTTTTCCTCTGCCTTCAGCTTCTAGAGGTAAACCCATCCGTCCTATTTCATTTTCTGGCATATGCCCGTGATCAATCAGAGAACGTAATTCAATAAGACATTCTTCTAAAATACCTACAGGTTTTTCGAAGGGATAACCATACGGTAAAAGGCTTTCAGCTTCACCTGATCCAACTCCTAAAATAAATCCACCAGGAATTAAATCATTAAGTGAAAGAGCTGTGCGAGCTAAATCAGGTGCTCTACGACGAGTCGAATCAGTAACTGAAATACCATATGGCTTGTCAGTCATAGTTGAAATCCGTGCTCCATATACAAAAGGATCGTAAAAAGCATCAGGATCAGCAGCTAGTACTGAAAGAGGTATCTCTGACCATAGATCAGGATGGAATACTCCAAGTAAATGATCTGGAGCCCAGTAAGAGTCAACTCCCATTTCCTCATAAATCGGAAGCATTTGTTCTGTACTTCCAAACGGAAATTGAGCGGGAAGTGTAATTCCAACTTTCATAATTGAGCCTTTCTTTTCTATCTCAGCGTTTTAATAATTCTTCTGCGATTTGAATTGCATTCAATGCGGCACCTTTACGAAGATTGTCACCAGATAGAAATAGGGCCAAACCATTTTCTACAGTTTCATCTTTTCTTATACGCCCAACGAGAGTGTCATCGATGCCTGTGCAATCAATTGGTGTCGGAACATCGCATAAAGTGACACCAGAAGTTTTTGAAAGTATTTCTGTAGCTTCCTCAGGAGAAATAGAATTTTCAAACTCAGCATTTATTGCCAAAGAGTGACCGGTAAACACAGGAACTCTGACGCATACAGGGGAAACTAATAAATTAGGAATATTCAAAATTTTTCGACTCTCATTCCGTAACTTTTGCTCTTCATCCGTTTCTCCTCTGCCGTCATCAATAAAAGAGCCTGCGTGAGGTAAAACATTAAATGCAATTGACTGCGGAAAAGAACTCGGTTCAGGAAATTCATGGGCTTTACCATCGTAAGCAAGTTGAGTGGCTTTACCTGTAGCTGAATTAATTTGTCCTTCTAGTTCTTCTACACCAGCTAAACCTGCTCCGGAAACCGCTTGATAAGTCGAAATTCTAAGTGATAAAAGTTCAGCACATTTATGTAATGGCGATAAAACAGGCATAGCAACCATTGTTGTGCAGTTAGGATTTGCAACAATCCCTTTTGGTATTTCATCAAGAGCTTCTGGATTAACTTCACTAACTACAAGAGGTACTTCTGGATCCATTCTCCATCCTGATGAATTGTCGACTACTGTCGCCCCTGAAGCTGCAATTACGGGTGAAATTTCCAATGAGGCAGTTTTACCGGCACTTAATAAAGCAATGTCAACATTTGACCAATCTGCTTTTGCAGAATCCTCAACAATTATTTTTTGATCCCCCCAATTTAAGGTACTTCCAGCAGATCGAGAAGATGCCATAAACCTAATGTCGCCAACAGGAAATTCACGTTCCCATAAAAGGGCTCTCATTACTTGGCCTACTTGTCCTGTGGCTCCTACAACAGCAATATTCATATATTCAGACTACGGGTGTTCAAATCGGTGTTCAAAATTTTTAGACGTTTTTAATAAATTTTTAGATAATTAGTTTGTATCAATATTTTCTACTTCTTCTTTAGGCCAGATATCCAAAAAATCATTAATAACATCCTCTGAGTTTCCGAAATCATCCAACTGCTGATTAGAAACTAAACCAGTAAATGTGGTTAATAACGGATATCCGGGGCCACAAGAATCTTCGACATACCTACCTAATTGATTTGAAGCATTCAAAAAAGAATCAAGACTGACAGAATCTCGAGAGAGAAGAGAAGCGGAAATCAAGCCTTGTATGCGAACTGTAGTGACATTTGTAGGTGTAACTGAATTTAATGCTTCAGCTAATTCTTCATAAAAAGAAACAAGTTCAAAAATTTTACTAGCCACTACAAAAGGAACACGTGCTGATACCCAACTAACTAATTCTTCAGATCGTAAGATTAATTGATGTAAAAGTTGCGCTTCACTTGTGTCCATAGCTGCTAACTCTTTTTCAATTTCAATCATTAGTTGCGCAGATTTTTTCGCAAGAGCAAGACAAAAACCTTCAGGAATCTCCGTAGTTAAAGGTTCGTATGCAGGAAGTGGAATCACCTTTTTATCTGGAGACTTTTCTGCATTAGCTGAAAGCGTTTGATTTTCTTCATTTTCTAATTTGAGTGAAATGTCTACTGGGTCATTTTTAGCTTTGTCGGGACTACGGAGACTTGCACCACAGCCTGTTAACAATGTGAATATCAAAACACATGAAGTCAATTTTTTTGAATTAATAGATAGTTTCAAATCTTTTGCCCTATCCCAGATAACAAGTTAAAAAGGTACGTTGCTGAATCCCCGCAAACAGAAACTAAATACTGTTCTAATCTTTCTTGGGCCTGGTTTATCGACTTTCTCTCCTCAGCCAATTCAGTGTCCAACCTGATGACAGCAACAAACATTGCTTCTAATACTTCTTCGGGTTTGGCATCGGATCCTAAATCTCTAAAGGAATCAATCATGACATTAGAAACATATATAGATGCATCACGAACTATTGATGCATCCTCAGTAATTGCTATATCAACATTTTTTGCAAGCCAAATGTAGATCTCATCAGATATTGAAAACAATTCGATTAGTAACTTAGGATTGACCGTTGAACCCTCTTCAACTTGGATACCTTGACGAATGATCGCTGTCATCATTTTTGCCACACGGTCAAACAGGCCACTGCATACAGGATCATTATTTTGATAATGGCCGAACTTTGCATCGAGTACACAAGTAACCAGAAAGTCCAAAATTCGGCTTTCTAACAAAATTTCTTCTATTTTTTCAGACATTTCGGCCGAATCAATTTCGGATAATAAAATTTCAAAAATTGGAACTAACTCTTTTTCTCTAATAGTTGAAAGAACACAATCGGTATCATTAGGGAAAGTTTCAAAAGAATTAGCTATTCCTTCGAAAATCCCTAAATTCACAACAGTAACTAATAAGTCGCATAACTCTAATGCAGAAAGAGCAACCTCTTTTTGTTCAACATTTGGACCTTCACTAGTTATAGCACTGACTTGTTCCGGACTAAAAAAATTAAGCAATTGATCTACTAAACAACTCATCTGAGATTCAGAAAGGTTATAGAGGTCAGGATCAGTAGAAAAATCTCCTTGTGAAAAAAAGTCATTTGATTTGCTAGCTTGACTCGGGACTCCTGGGAGAAGTCCATCATCATTATTTTTTTCACCTGATACTTCAGAACTGCAACAACTTAATACAGCGACTATCAACACACTTAAAATAATTTTTCGGAACATAATCTTTACCAAATAAATCTTTTTGGTAATGGAATAAAAATACTAAAAAGAAAGATCAAGATTCTGCTAATCCGAAAGTCTCATGGAGTGCTTGAACCGCTTCATTGATTTGATTTTCTGCAACCATACAACTGACTCGAATTGCTGAGGTTGAAATCATTTGTATATTAATTCCATTTTCAGCAAGGGTCTCAAACATAGAAGCCGCAACACCTGGGTTTGACCTCATCCCTGCTCCGATCACAGTGACTCGAGCTACTTCTGTGTCTGAAGAAACCCCAGAGGCTCCAATATCTCCAACCAAATTCTCAGCTATTGACATTGAAGCTTCAAGATCACCATGTGGAACTGTAAAAGATATGTCAGTTACACCATCTTCCGAAGTATTTTGGACAATCATGTCAACATTTACATCAACATCCGAAAGGGCGCGAAAAACACTCGCAGCTATACCAGGTTTATCTGGGACGCCTGAAATTGTCATTTTTGTCTCAGAAGTGTCATGAGTTACCGCTGACACTATTGCTTGTTCCATTTCTACTTTCTCCTCTCCTACCCATGTTCCATCTTGCCATGTGAATGCTGAACGAATATGCAATTTGACTCCATGAGTTCGAGCATATTCGACAGATCGCATTGCCGGCTTTGGGCAACCAGTAGCTGTCATTTCTAAAAGTTCATCAAAAGATACATTTGTCATAAGTCGTGCTGAAGGAACTAAACGAGGATCAGTCGTAAAAACGCCTGTTACGTCTGTATACAATTCGCATGCATCGGCTTTAACAGCATGTGCTAAAGCAACCGCGGTCGTATCAGAACCTCCTCTACCTAAAAAAGTAACATCATTATCAACTGATACGCCTTGAGAACCTCCTACAACTGGAACTCTTCCTTCTGACAATGCCACCTCTATACGCTCAGGTCTTACCTCAATGATTTTGGCGTTTTGATGATTTGTATCAGTTAAAAAACCAGCTTGACTTCCTGTAAATGAATCTGCTTCAACTCCTAAATCGTGAAGAGCCATACATAACAAAGACATTGCTTTCCGCTCACCTGCAGTGATAAGCATGTCCATTTCTCTACCAGGTCTTTTACTAGAAACATCTTCAGCTAAACGTAATAGTTCATCAGTTTCTTTACCCATAGCGGAAACTACTACAACTACCTGACTGCCACTATTAACGGTGCGTGCAACATGATCCGCAACAGCTCGAATACGTTCAGGGTCTCCTACTGCGGTTCCACCAAACTTTTGAACAAGTAGTCCCATAGACATCTACGCTAGCGGGCACAGAGCATCAGATTTGCGTAAATTAAATATTGATATAACAACTTAAATTAATATGATTTATCTATGGTAAAAAAAACTCGTCGACAAATAAAAAATTCAGGAAATCATTCTAATAAAACAAGAATCACTGCAGCTCTTTTAGTTTTTGTTCTCTTGGGGAGTGGAATCGCCCTCGTTTTTTCAAATTCGGATTCAAATGAAAATAATAACAATGAATTTTCAAGCAATATTGTCCCTACAAATTGTCCCAAAAATGATAAATCTTCACCACGAACTATTGACTTTATAAGACGACCTCCTCGCTGCATAGAACCAAACAAAACGCATACCGCTATTTTCGATACAACAGAAGGTGAAATTAGAGTTCTCTTAGATACTTCTGATACTCCCAATACAACAAATAATTTTGTTGTATTGGCCAACTATGGCTACTACGACAACACTCTTCTTTTTCGTCTTGATCCTTCTATCGGAATAATTCAAGGTGGTTCACCTCATACCAACGACTGGTCAGATCCAGGACCTGGTTATACGATTTCAGACGAAGGGGGTCTTTTCTTACCTTTAAGTAACGGAGGTGTAAAAGGACCCTTTACATATTCGCCTGGACAGTTAATAATGGCTCGCTCATCCGGTCTTAATAGTTCTGGTGCCCAATTTTTCTTTTCTACAGGCGAAGAAGTAAGTCTGCTAGACAGTCAAGGCAGCTACATAGTTTTCGGTGAAACAGATACACAAGGTTTGTCTGTCCTGAAGAAAATGATGGATTTATATGAAAAAGATGAAACCTCTCCTTACGGAGGTGGTCCACAAAGGGAACTTTTGATCCGATCAGTGACTATCGAAATCGAGTAAAATTCTATCCCCAAGTTGCGGTTGGGTGGATAGCGTTATTGTCTTCTAACCACCATCTGCCAGAAAATTTCCACTCTTTTGAGTCGTGATCCGAACCATTTTCATTATTGATGCGAAAAATTTCAACTGCCATTTCTTCGATAGCAATTCTTATTGCTTCCAACTCTTCCTTTGAAGCACCTTCTGCTTCAATATCGAAAACTTTCATCATTTTCCTATAGTGGAATATTTCCATGTTTGCGTCTCGGAGTTTCAGATCTCTTAGAAGCCAACATTTCTAATCCATCGATCAGTCGTTTCCGTGTCTCTGTTGGATCAATAACGTCATCTACAAATCCTCTTTCTGCAGCAACATAAGGATTTGCAAAACGTTCAAGATAATCTTCAACCAATTCATTTCGTTTTAAATCAGGATTTTTTTCTTCTTGTAATTCACGACGATAAAGAATCTCAACTGCTCCTTGAGGTCCCATAACAGCCAGTTCAGCAGTCGGCCATGCAAGTGAAAGATCTGACCCAACTGATTTTGAATCCATCACTACGTAAGCGCCACCATAGGCTTTTCGAGTTATTACCTGAATCCGAGGAACGGTAGCTTCACAATAAGCATAAAGCAGTTTGGCTCCGTGTCTGATTATTCCTCCGTATTCTTGATCGACTCCTGGCAAAAAGCCAGGAACATCGACAAAAGTTATAAGTGGAATATTGAATGCGTCACAAGTACGAACGAAGCGCGCCGCTTTCTCAGATGCTTGGATGTCAAGCACACCAGCAAATCTCATTGGTTGATTTCCTACCACCCCAACACTTCGACCGTCTAAACGTGCGAACCCACAAACAATATTCGCAGCCCATGAAGAGTGATATTCGAGAAACTCGCCATCGTCGACCACAGTTTGTATTATTTCTCTCATTTCATAAGGCTGATTTGAACTCTCTGGTAGTAATTCATTTAGCTCGGGGCATAGTCGGTCTCTATCATCACTGGTATCGAATGAAGGCACTTCAGAAAGATTGTTAGATGGAAGATAAGACAACAAAGTTTTTACTTCATCTAGGACTTGTTTTTCATCCTCACCAACAAAAGTTGCTACTCCGGATTTTGTCGAATGACTTGAAGCACCGCCCAATTCTTCTAAAGTAACTTCTTCACCTGTAACAGTTTTAACAACATCTGGTCCTGTTATAAACATATGAGATTTTTCTCTGACCATAAAAATAAAATCTGTCATTGCAGGACTGTAAACAGCACCTCCAGCACAGGGGCCTAAAATCACACTAATTTGGGGTACCACCCCGGAAGCTTGAACGTTACGCCAAAAAATCCCACCGTAACCATCTAGACCAACAACCCCTTCTTGTATCCTTGCTCCCGCTCCATCATTTAAACCGATCAATGGCGCACCTACTGATAGAGATAAATCCATCACTTTATGAATCTTCTCAGCAAAAACTTCTCCAAGTGCTCCGCCAAAAACAGTGAAGTCTTGAGCGAAAAGAAAAACTTTTCGTCCGTCGATTGTTCCCCACCCTGTAATTACCCCGTCTGTATAAGGTCTCTCTTCAATCCCACTTTCATGAGCTCGATGTCGCACCAGCATGTCAAGCTCATGAAAAGACCCAGGATCAAGAAGATAATCAACCCTTTCGCGTGCTAAAAGTTTGCCTTTTTCATGCTGTCGTTCCACAGCCCTTTCCGGACCTGCGTTTATTGCTTCATCTTTACGGCGTCGTAAATCATTAATACGATCTGCCATTGAATAATCAGCCATGCAAAAAGGTTAACCGGCATGTGGGATATAGCATCAAGTAGCAAGCAACTTTAAACAATTCAAAACTAAAGTATTAGTAAAGATATGAAAAATTCTGAAAATAATAAGAATTATCCCAATAAATGGCTTGGAGTTTTTTGTGGGGCCTATATGGGTACTGATGAAACAGTTCATGAACTTGTCAAAGAACTAGGGAAAGCTCTTGCTCTTAACGGAATTGGTTTAGTTTACGGCGGTGGTGGAGCCGGGGTTATGGGCGCAATCGCAGATGCTGTGTTAGAAAATAATGGTTGGGTAATGGGGGTTGTACCAAAAAACCTTCTAGAAACAGAAATGGCTCACACTTCTCTAGATGAACTTGTCATTGTTGAAACAATGCATGATCGGAAAAAAACCATGTATGAAAGAGCAGACGCCTTTTGTGCTTTACCTGGTGGATTAGGAACTCTTGAAGAGGTTTTTGAAGCCACGACTTGGACCAAGTTAAAACTTCACGAGAAATACAAGAGCGTGATGTTATTAGATAACAACGGTTTTTGGTTAAGTTTTATTGATTTGCTTGACGGTATAACTTCTTCAGGCTTCATTAAACCAGAAGACAGAGCGATTATTTCTCGCTTCGATTCAGTCTCAGCATTAATTTCAACTTTTAAAAACTCTTAAACAAAATAAGTTTCATCTTGAAAAGTTTTTGAGTCTTTCTGCTAATTTTGAAGCATCAAGTCGGTCGCATAATTCAGTGAAATATTCTTTAGGGGCAACCCACTCGAGTTCAGAAACATTAGACATTACAGACACGTTGTCTCGGAGGATTGTGAGATCTTTATACAATTGGGCTTTCTTAAAATTTTGAGAAAGTGTTTCTGCAAGTTTTTCGGCTCCTCTTACGGGAACATCCCATTTATTTGGATCTAATGGGATTTTTTCAATTGTTCCGTAAGAAGCTAATAAAAGTGAAGAAGATTTTGCACCCCATCCCGGTAGTCCAGGTATCCCATCAGCCGAATCTCCTACCAATGCAAGAAAATCTGGTATAGAAGATGGTGACACTCCAAACTTTTCTCTTACACCAGTAGCGTCATAAATTATTTCTTGCCTGCGATCGAATTGAACAACTCTTCCATCATCTGTCACACATTGTGCTAAATCTTTATCGGGAGAACATATTAAAATTCTTTTAACCGATGGATCTTCTTTAGCTATACGAGCTGCAGAAGCAAGAGCGTCATCGGCTTCAAATTCAATCATGGGAAATGTAATAAATCCAGCTGCTTCAATCAAAGCTTCAACCAAAGGAAACTGAGACATAATTTCAGGAGGAGTTCCTTCCCCAGTTTTATATCCATCGAACAAATCATTTCTGAATGACTCAATTACATGATCAGTAGCAACTCCGACATGTGTCGCTCCATCTTCAAGCAAACGAACTAAGGTTCCTAATACTCCTCGTGTAGCAGCAACTTCGACTCCTTCCGAAGTTTTATGTGAGGGAACTGCAAAATAATGCCGAAACAACTCATAGGTGCCATCAACTAGATGAATTTCCATAGGTTTTTCTATTCTTCAAGATTTTCTTGCACTAATTCTATAAGAGTGCCAAAAGATCCTTTTGGATGAACAAAAGCAACAGTTGTCCCTCGTGAACCAGGCCTTGGTTTTTCGTCAATGGCTCTTCCACCGGCGTTGACAAGACTGTCTAAAGCCTTTTGGCAGTCATCAACTCGATAACCAATATGATGGATTCCTTCTCCTCTTTTATCTAAAAAAATAGAAATAGGTGACTCTGGACTAGTGCCAGTAGTTAACTGAATATAGGATTCTCCAACTCTAATTAATGCTTCTTCGACAGCATCTTTTTCTACCTTCTCACGGTGACATACTTCAGCTCCAAAAGCTCTCCCGTAATATTCAATAGCTGCTTCTAAATCGTGTACGGCTATTGCCACATGATCAATTTGATTTAATATCACTTAATTCTCCACTGCATTTTTACTTATATTTTCGTTTATTTAAAGCATTCTGTAACAAATTTGTAATATTTTTGTAAATCTTGTAATGTAATCGTAAAGTGTTGGGAAACTCCCTCCACCCAACTTTAGAACGCCTGCAACTGGTTAGCTTCCCAGTTGCAGGCGTTCATTTTATACATTTTTGTATTCTTCATTTACTGGATACCGACCCAATAATGCTCTTCCTAAAGTCAATTCATCCGCATATTCCAAATCTCCACCAACAGGTAATCCACTAGCTATTTTTGTAACTTTTACACCCAACGGTTCAAGTAAACGAGCCATATATATAGCAGTTGCCTCACCTTCGATATTTGGATTCATAGCGATAATAACCTCTTCAATTTTTTCAGGTTCAATTCGCCTAAGAAGTTCCGCTACTTTCAATTGCTCAGGTCCAATGCCATCAATAGGACTTATAGAGCCACCTAAAACGTGATACCGACCTTTAAATTCAGCTGTTTTCTCTAAGGCGATAATATCTTTTGGTTCTTCAACAACACATAGCATCCCATTGTCGCGTTGACTGTCTTCACAAATAGGACATAGTTCATGTTCAGAAATATTAAAACACGAATCACAAAATCTAATTTTTTCTTTCATTACTGAAATCGCACTTGTTAAACGTTCTATGTCCTCAACAGGAAGTCGCATCAAATGAAAAGTTATTCTTTGAGCTGATTTAGGTCCGATGCCCGGCAACCGGCCCAGAGCGTCAATCACTTCTTCTACAGCATCAATGTACATAAAATACCATTTCTAAAATATCTCTATTCTGACTCAACTATTTCTGCACCAGGAAAAGCTTGCGAAAGTCTTTCAACAGCTGAACCAGAATTAGGATCTGCTTCAACCAAACCAGATAAATCTAAATCTTCATCATTCTTTACCGGTTTTGAAGGTTTCGCAGGCTTAGGTGGTGAAATCGAAGATGATGAACCATCGACAGAAAGTAAAACTGGCACCGCAACACCAAATGTATTTTTAATTGATGCTTCTACCTCACCTAACAACTCACTACAACGCCGGAGATGTGGTTCATTTGGTAGAGCAATCATTACGCCATTTCCATCAACTGAAACAGGTCTACCTGCTGAAAATCTAGCTCTCGCTTTTTTTGAAAGTTTGGGTAACAACTCCTCTACCCACGAATCGAGAAACTGTTCTTTGGTTGGAAAATCTTTTATTTCGCTATCAATTTTTGAAAGATCTTCTGAAGATTTACTTTTGTCATTTTCTTTATTACCCGTATCAATTTGTGCTGACTTTGCATCTGAAGTTTCTTTACTTGATTCTTCAACAGAAGGAGAACTGACCTGAATCTCATCTTTTACACTTTTAGTTAATTTCAAATCTTTGATTGTTTCCTCTAACAGAGCCACTCTGGATTCCAATAAATCAATTGCAGAAGAATCAGAAGGGGGTTGACTCGATGCAATTTTCACCAATGCAACTTCAAGATCTACACGCGGATCTGGTGATCTTCTCATGTCAATAAGAGAGAGTCCTAAAATTTCCAATGATCGCGTGATCAAAGCAGGGGTAACTTGGTCGGTAAAATTCTTTGTTTTTGCTTTTTCTTCTTCAGTTAAACCTTCTAGCGGCACTCCCATCGAGGATAAAAAAGCTTCTCTTAATGAAGACAACAAATTCTCTCCAATTAGTCTCGGTTCTTTACCTGTTGCAATTGCTGCATTAATTGCTTTAAGTGTTTTTTTAGAATCTCTTGTGGCTATTCCATCTAATAATTCATCAACAGAATTTTCAAGAAAACTTGAACCTCCAGCAACAATTTTATCGAGTGCGGATAATGCATCGCGTGCTGAACCTTTAGCTTCACGAATTGCTTGGTTTAAACCTTCATCACCAACTTCCAAACCAGCATCTTTTGAAATTTCTTCAAGCAACTCCCGAAGCTGTTCAGTTGGTAGCAAATTAAGTTCTAAATGTTGCGATCGACTTCGTATCGTTTCTACGACTTTATGTGGCTCAGTTGTTGCCATCACAAAAATGACGTGATCAGGTGGTTCCTCTAATGTTTTCAACAGCGCATTTTCTGCCCCAGAAGTAAGCATGTGAACCTCGTCTAATAGATACACCTTGGTTCGACCTGGAGTACCCAAAGCCACCTTTGACAACAAGTCGCGAATGTCATCTACCTTATTATTCGAAGCTGCATCCAATTCATGCAAATCAAAAGAGGACCCTTTGTCAATAGATAAACATGACTCACACTCACAACACGGTTCACCGTCTTGAATAAGTTCACAATTTAGTGCTTTTGCAAGAATTCGCGCTGCTGTTGTCTTACCAGTTCCTCTAGGTCCACTTAACAGATATGCATGAAAAACACGGTTTTGTCTTATCGCATTTTGCAAGGCAGCAACTACGTGATCTTGACCTTTCATGTCCGCAAAACAACGGGGCCTATACCGGCGATACAAAGATGTGAATTCCATCGAACCGAAGCCTAGTAGCAGACTGTGTCTTCGTAAGATACGAGGTAGAGATAGACAGAAAAAATCATATAAACCTAATTTGATCTTATAGAAGCTGGAGGAAGGTATGGGATTCGAACCCATGGTGACCCGGAGGCCACATCACCTTTCCAAGGTGACCGAATCGTCCACTCTCGCAACCTTCCAAGATTCAAAAGGAACCTAACTAAAGGTTATCGCCGACTTTTTAGTCCATTTATATTTTTTTCTTAAAAGAGTCTTTGTCGAAGAATTATAAAAGGGGTTATCGTTCGCATATGACAAACGATGAATTAATGGAACTTGCAATTCAAGAAGCAATCTCTGCAAAAAACGCTGGAGAGGTCCCTATAGGGGCAGTCATTGAAATTGACGGTCAAATTGTTGCCAGTAGACATAACGAAAGAGAAACAACAAACGATCCAACTTCACATGCAGAAATTCTGGCCATACGAGACGCCGCAAAATTTGGAAAAAATTGGAGACTGGAAACAGCTACTCTAGTTGTCACACTGGAACCATGCCCTATGTGCGCGGGGGCAATTTGGGCATCGCGAATTAAAAAAGTGATTTGGGGAGCACCAAATATAGAAGCTGGTTCTTTGGGATCTCTTTACAATCTAGGAGTCGATCCTCGTCTGAATCATCAAATAGAAATCGTCGGTGAAGTTAAATCATTAGAATGTTCAGAACTTCTGAGTAATTTCTTTAGTGTTAATCGCTAATAAACTTAGTAATTCTGTAACCGCAGTACCATCAATGTGTTAAGGAAGGTTGCCAGAGCGGACGAATGGGGCGGCCTCGAAAGCCGTTGTGGCCTCCGGGTCACCGTGGGTTCGAATCCCACACCTTCCGCCAATTCCAAAAGCTTTCAAAGCCCCATTTCATGATGGGGTGGGACTTCAAAACGTTCTATCGCGTCAGCCCTGCGGTGGAGCAGTTCAACAGTTTCATCAAGATCTTTAGCAATAATGTATTGCCGTTTGATAACACTCTTAACTACAAATCTGCCCAGATCATCAAGATCTGCTATTTGTACTTCACGACCAGACTGTTCGAGCATATTTTTTAATTCTTCAAAAGTCATGGGTTTACGTTTGGCAGGATTTTTAACTCTTTCCAGTTCACTTGGTCGGTTTCTCTGTGAGTTGAAAAGGCCTGTATTCATAAGACCACCTGAAGGATAAAAAACAGATGCCCCTATATCTTTATCTTCCAGAACTAGTTGATGCTGTAAAGCTTCAGTGAAACAACTTACAGCAGCTTTACTCGACGCATAAATAGAAGCCATTGGAACTGGTGCGAAACCACCGTCACCTGAAGAGGTATTAATTACATGACCCGGTTTACCTGATTCGAGCATTCGAGGAACGAAAGCCATCACTCCATTCGACATTCCGAAAACATTTACACTAAAACACCACTTCCAATCATTTGGTTCATGCTCCCATGCTTTACCTCCGCCTCCAGAACCAACACCTGCGTTGTTAAACAATAAGGTGCACTTATCGAAAGTTGAAAAAACGTGATCTGCTAACGATTCGACTGAAACAGGATCACTTACATCAGTTACAAAACCAGATACTTCACCAAAACTTGAAAGCTCTTCTACTGTTTTATCAAGTACAGATTTTTCAATATCAGCTATGACGACTTTCATTTCTTGTTCGAGAAGAGCTTTTACAATTCCTTTTCCTATTCCATTTGCCCCACCTGTAACAACAGCTATTTCATTTGTTAGCTCTAAAGGTTTCAAAGTCATACTTACTGCACCTGATTCAAAGGGTTCATACCAGGACAGCCTTTCGCTTCTTCAGCTATTTCTGCATAATTGATTGGAGTTGATACTTCGGCTTTTGTTGGACAAACTTTTTTAGCTAAAGGTCGGAGTGAATCAACATCAAACTTGTACAAGCGGGCAGCATTCTCAGTCAAAATTTGTGTTGCCTCTTCCGTAGAAAAATCGGCGAAAGTTAAACGAAGGTGGTCACGCGTGTATGGATAAGAACCTTCAGTATGGGGATAATCAGATCCCCACATAATTTTATCGATACCAATTTCCTTACATAAATGAGCCTCTGTCGGCCTCAGAAAACTTGCTCCAATATGACATTGCCTTTGCCAATACTCACTAGGTTTCAGTGATAGTTGTTCAACCGCCATCCCTCCAAAAATAGTTTCCGAACCATATTTCCCGTATTTCATTCGTTCATAGAACGAATCAAGTTTTTCTAATGTGTCAGGCAACCATGCAGTCCCAGTCTCGGTGTTAACGAACTGCAAGTTTGCATGTCGTTCAAAAACTCCACTAAACATCAAATGCCAAAGCGCTCTTTGACTCCACCATGTGACTTCAATCATAAAAACAGCTAACGAAGCAGGGAAATAAGATCCGAAATCAGGTGTCGCTCCTCCCGCATGATGGTTCAAAGGCATTTCAAAATCTGCAGCAGCAGACCATATAGGTTCATAGCTTGGCGAATATAAGGGTTCAAACGGTGAATCGGGAGGAGCCCCAGGAACCAAAATCCCCCCTCTTAAACCATTGTCAAATGCCCATTTAATTTCTTCTACTGAACCTTCAACATCCCCAAGAAAAATCTGTGCCACTCCTGCACGTCTTTCTGGCGCTTCAGAAACAAAGTCCGCTAACCACCTATTATGAGCTCTTAAACCCGCCCATCTTTTTTCAAAATCATCACTATAAGGCGGCGCTTCAAAAGGACTCGCTGAAGGAGGTGCAAAGGGTGGTGTAGTGTTCGGAAACAGTACCATCGCTACAACACCATCATCTTCTTGCTCCTTTAAGCGACGAGAACTTGAAAAATTACGATCAGCATCAAGTTCCGGATCTCCACCGATTCCGACATTTCGGGGTGATTTTTCTAAGCCTGCATATAATTCATCCATTCTGACTTGATCGGCTTCAATTACATCTGCCCACTCATCGAAATCATTGTGAAATTTAGTTTCCAAATAATCTTTATATTGACGTAAATCTGCACCACAATGGCTATCGGCAGAAATGATTACATGATGTTCATCCATACAAATCCTCAGTACTGTAATTCACAACCGTATTCATCAAGCCACCAGCGGGCTTCACGTAGTGCATTTTCAGAAGTTCTCAATTCAGGATCTTGATTTAGTTGTTTCGGAGTTGGGCCAACACGATTTGCAACAGCATTTAGCCCTTCGAAATCAAGTCCATAGCATTCAACAGCGTTAATTCCGAGCAAACGACGAGTGTCTTCAATCGAAACATCTTTAAAGTCATTCTCAAGTCGCTCAACTGTATTTGGCCAAGATCCTTCAGGATGCGGATAATCAGTACCCCACATTAAAGCGTCGATTCCATTTACATGTCTACGTCTGATTTCCTCTCGCGACATAGTAGAAGCACCTATGAAAACATTCGAACCAAAATATTCTGAAGGAAGTCGCGATATTAATCCCTTCATTCTTGAACCCATTTTTTTTATTTTGTTAGTACCACCGAAATTAATATCGGCTTTCCACAAAATATCTCCGATCCAAAAAGATCCGCATTCAACTACTGCATATTTCAAACCAGGAAAACGATCAAACTTGCCTGAAAACAAAAGTTGCCACAAAATTCTGTGTGTCCAAAAAGGCACCTCACCGATATACATTGCAACATTTTCCCCATAACTTGGAAAATCTGCTTCCCCAGAATGAGTATGAACTACTAGACCAGTTTCGCTACAAGCCGCCCATACCTTGTCGTAATGATCAGAACCATAAGGGGGGAAACCATGCCACATAGTTGGAACCATCACACCATAAATACCTGGCTTTTCAGCAAGTGTTTCTATTTCTTTCACAGCTTCATCTACGTCATGGGTTATTGGCACTAAAGCGATGCCAGCTCGTCTAACAGGGTCATCCCCACAAAATTCTTCTAACCAACGATTGTGAGCTCTCGCTCCTCCAAAAGCAAGTTTTGAATCAGTAATTTGGCCAGCAGCTAAACCGGCGCCAAAAGGTGGTGATTCTTGTCCTGTGACAGCATCGCCATCAGCAAAAATTATTTCACCAGAAATTCCATCAGTATCCATTACACCATTTCTGACCGAAGAATCATAAGCTCCTTTAAGCCCTTCCTCATTTTCTCCCTCCCATTGCTCTAAAAACTCAGCGTTAACCTCTTCGGCAATCCGTCGATGTTCATGTCTTTCTTCTACATATTTGTCAAACTCATCATGTAGAGATGACTCAAGATAAGGACGATAATCCTCACACTGGAGTCCGGCATGTGTATCAGAAGAAACAATTAAATATGGCTCTTCGCCTTTACTTATTTCTATAGACATTTACTCTCCTTAGTCATCACTATCTTTTACTCCTAGAACTGAAAGATCGTCGTAACGTTGGTGAACAAAAGGTACCAAATTTTCGGCAGGAACAGTCCCTACAGTCCGAGCATTGACCACTGTTGCACGCTGGGAAAGAGTAATTGAATGCAATTTTCTTACCGGTAAATCTGATACCGGATCTAACGGTGAATCGCCCAAAATGACTTCACCGTCTACAACTTCTGCTTTTCGTTCACGTGACGATTTTTTTGAATGCACTATAAAAGGATCTCCATCAAGTTTTGTAGGCCCTTCAGGTGATGGAAACAACTTGAAATAAAAATCAATTCTTTCATTTGATATCAAGTCTCTTTCACCTATGATCTTGCCTTTTATCTCTGCGACTGTGAAACCTAAACGCTTTATTGTGCTGTGGACATCATTACCTTCTCTTTTTGCTTGAATCTCTGCAATCTTTTTAGGTTCCCCAAATGTCTCACGGCCTCCAACTGTCGCTTGTTCGGTAGTCATCGGCATCAACAGTGGATATTCTCCTAAAACTTCACCATGACAAGCTTGAACTCCGAACCATCCAGCCCCAAAGATCAAATTACCAGGCATGGTTACTGTTGAAATATTAAGCCTTACTAGTGGTTCCGGTCCTGGTTGTAAAGGTGGCGGCAAAACAGCCGCAATTACTTCAGGATCAGTTTCATAAACAGCTTCTAAAGAATCTGACCACGTCTCTCGGCCTGTTGCTTCGAGCTCTCTGTTACGAATCGCTTCTTGCGATCGAGCTCCATATCGAATATCGCTCATAACTCTCCCTATTAAATAAAATCATATTCTTTTTACATTCTCTCAGACGTTGAATTCTAATGACCATACGAAAAATTTCTGTTAATACGAAAAAGGCCAAGTTTTAAAATAAGTTTTTACGCGCATCCATATTCCTGCGATTCCTCTAGGTTCAAGTAGTAAAAATGCAGCGATAAGTGTGCCATAAATGATGTGATTTAGAGAAGAGATAGAAAGCATGCCTCCAATTCCTCCTTGATCTCCACTGACACCTGGAAGGTCATAATCTCTAGAAATATTTTCTACAAGTCTGGGGAGACTTCCTATAACAAGAGCGCCGATTATTGAGCCATGGATTGTTCCCATGCCTCCTAAAATAATTATCGCTATGTACTGAATTGCTACTAACAATCCGAAATCAATCGGGCTTATAAATGATTGCAATACCCCGAAAAGTGCTCCGGCAAGAGCAGCGATTGAACTAGAAATTGCAAATGCCATCGTCTTGTAATGTAAGAGATCTACTCCGATAATTTCAGCAGCGATGTCACGATCTCTTACTGCTTGTAATGCCCTTCCTGGTCTTGTTCTCACTATGTTTTTTACAAGTAGTGCAACAAGTGCAACGAAACCCCAAATAAGCCAAAAAAATGACTGAGATTTTTCAAATTCGTAACCAAAAATTTCAAAATTCCTAAAATCAAGAGGACCAAGTTTCAGTGAGGTTCCCGTAACCGAAACTCCCGTACTACCTCCAGTAACTGATTTCCAATTTCTGAAAATATGATCCCCTAAGAAAACCAAACCTAGAGTTACAACAACTAAATAGTTTCCGCGGAGTCGAAGTGCTAAAGGTCCTACTATGAAACCGATTAGAAAACCAATTATTACTGAACCCGGCAACCAAACTATGAAAGGCAAATCCCATGCCGATCCTGCATATGCAGCAAAATAAGCTCCGGCTCCCACAAAAACAGAATGTCCAAGTGAAACTTGTCCCGCATACCCAGTCAGCAAATTTAAACCAATAGCACCGACAGCAAACACGCCAGCATAATTAAGCGTTGTCATGGTAAGCCCCACGTCATCTAAAAATTTTGTTACTACAAAACTCTCCCAAATTATCGGACTGAAAATATAAAGAGCTATAAGAATAAATAGTCCAACTCTTAACACAGGAGTTCTCCAAAGCATTAAATCTTGCTGATAGCGAACCTTTAATTCTTTTGAAGGATTAGACATATCAACTCACACTCTGTGAACTTCTTTTGTACCAAAAAGTCCATATGGTCGAATCATTAAAATGATAAGCATCACGATAAAGACCATCACTCTGTCAAATCCGACTCCCAACCAATCCAAATCCCATTCAGGCTGATACACCTTCGTTAAGTTCTGGATGATCCCAACCATAATTCCTCCGACCACTGCACCACCCGGAGAATCAAAACCCCCTAAAATCATTGCTGGAAAAGCAAGAAAAACTATTAAGTCCATGTTCGGTGTCAACTGTGCGATCCCCACACCAGTTGCAGTTCCAGCTAGAGCAGCCACTGCACCAGCGATTCCAAAAGCAGTAGCAAAAACTATCTTTAAGGAAATACCTTGAGCAAAAGCAGCTTCATGATCAAAATGTGCGGCTCTCATAGCAATACCAATTTTTGTATACCGATTAACTAAGAAAAAACCTAAAAGCGCAATTGCAGTTAAAGCAATTGTCCAGAGCTTTGCGTGTGTGAAAACTAAACCACCTAATTTCACTATCTTGAAACCCCAAGGGTCTCCCATATTTTTTTCAGCGAACCCCCAAATAGATGGAACCACTTGTTTAATTACAAAAAGTATTCCTATAGTCACAATAATTGCCCCAAAGACTGGCAATTCATTTAACTGACCAGCTCCGAAACGAATTTCGATTCTTCGAACTAAGAAATAAACGCATAGTCCAACAAAAAATCCAATTATCAAGGAAACTAAGTGACTATTACCGTTATAAAAAAATACTGACCAAGAAATTAAACAAAAAATACCAGCAGAGATTTCTTTTAATGAACGGTGTAAAAGTAGTAGCTGCACCAAGACCGCGATAATCGAAGTAACTATCATTGATAAAAGTAAAGAAAGATAAAAGTTCCATCCCCATGTCTGACTGAAGTTATAGGTTAAAAATGCCCCTATAAGAAGAAAACCACCTTGAGCAAAATTGATTATTCCAGTTGCCCGGTAGATCACCACAAAACCTAGAACAATCAATGAATACCTAGCGCCTAGGGCAACCCCATCAAACAAACCTTGTAAAAGTTGATCCATTAATACATACTTTCAATCAATTCAGTGAATTGCTCAGTGAGAGTTGAACGTTTCACCTTTTGCGTGGCAGTAAGTTGACCATCTTCATGATCAAGTTCTATTGGTAGTAATTTGAAATATTTAATAGTTTCCACTTGAGCAAAATCTTTGTTTGCTTCATTAATAATTGTGGAAACCAAATCATTTACTTCAACTTTGGATGAAAGGTCTTCATAGGTCGTGTAAGGAATCCCTTGGCGAGTGGCCCAATCTCCCACCGTGTCACTCTCGATACCAATCAACGCTGTCAGGTATTTTCGCCTATCTCCAATAACCATGGCTTCTCTCACATAAGGGGAGACTTTTATACGGTTTTCTATTTCAGACGGTGAAAGATTCTTTCCACCAGCTGTAATGATTATGTCTTTTTTACGATCTGTAATCCACAAATGACCAAGTTCGTCTATTTGACCAATATCACCAGTATGTAGCCATCCATCGATAATCGTTTCTTTAGTTGCTTCGGGATTTTTGAAATACCCATTAAATGTCCCTTCTGAACGGGTGAGTATTTCTCCATCTTCAGCTATACGAACTTCAGAAAGAGGAAGTGGTTTACCAACAGAACCTAAAATTAGTTCATCAGTTGGAACAATAGTTGCAACAGCGGTATTTTCAGTCATCCCATATCCTTCACGAACAGGCACACCTACAGACATTAAAAATTCAAGCACTTGAGGAGCAATAGGCGCTGCACCCGAGAGAGCCTCACGCACTCGCATCATTCCTATTCTCTTTTTCAATGACCTGAAAACAAATAACCAACCGATTCGAAACAATATTGGATCAACAAAAGTGCTTTTATTTGTTAAGCGCCTTTGTAATATTAACCCACCCTTTTTTATCCAAAAATTAAACAGAATCCGTTTTAACCAAGTTGCATCATTTGAACGAATCTGAATTGCCGCCAACATTTTTTCCCATACACGGGGAACTCCCAAAAAAAACGTTGGTTGCACTTCACGTAAATCTTCCATGAAGGAATTGGTATCTTCTCCAAAGTTGACTACATAACCGTGATATACAGCATTGGCAACGGAGATGACGCGCTCAGCTACATGACATAAAGGAAGATATGACAAAACCTCGTCATCTTGTCGATATTCGTAAACAAGGCCCCATGTAATTGCAGCGAATCTCAAATTTTCATGGGTTATCATCGCTCCTTTAGGCGGACCTGTTGTACCTGACGTGTAAACAATTATTGCTGTTTCAGAAGATGGAATGGATTTAATCATTTCCTCAAAACTTTTTCCAACAACCAAATCACCTAAGTCAAGTAGCTCTTGAAACGTAATAATTCTCGGATCATCCAGTTCCTTTACTCCTCGCGGTTCAATGACAACTATTTTCTGTAACTTTTCTAATCGATCCCATGCCTCTAGTGCTTTGTCAAGTTGCTCTTCGTCTTCAACAACTAAGACACTGGCTTCGGAGTGATTTAGAAGATACTCAACTTCAGGCGCTGGACTTGTTGGATAAATTCCAACTGAAACAGAACCAATTGTTTGAGCACCTATATCTGCGAAAACCCATTCAGGTCGATTTTCCGAATGAATTGCAATCTTGTCGCCTTCTCGAACTCCAAGTTCATGAAACCCAAAAGCGGCGGATCGGACCTTTTCCAAATATTGTTCCCATGTGAATTCTCTCCAAATTCCAAACTTCTTGTGTCGCATTGCAACATCTTTAGGACGTTTCTGTGAGTGTTCAAGAAGTTTGGCTGGCAAGTTGATAATTTCATTTTCTTTAACGTTCATTTCACTACCGACTTCAGAATTCATGATGCTTCCCCTAAGTAAGCAGCAACCACACGCTGGTCACTTTGCACTTCTTTTGGCGGTCCAGTCACAATTGTTTGTCCAAAGTCAAGTGCCATTACACAATCTGCTATATCCATCACCATTGCCATGTCATGTTCAACAAGCAAAATGGAAATCTTCAATTGATTGTTTATTTCCAGAATGTACCTAGCCATGTCTTCAGTCTCTTCAAGATTCATGCCTGCAACAGGTTCATCTAAAAGAAGAATCCTTGGCTCCATAGCAAGAGCTCTTCCTAATTCAACACGTTTCTGGATTCCATAAGGGAGCAAACCAACTGGTTGATATCGATAAGGTTGGAGTTCAAGCAGATCGATAATTATTTCGATTTTTTGACGATTTACTATTTCTTCGTTCTTAGCGCGACCCCACCATAGAGCTCCAGACAAAAATCCTGTCTTCATCTGAAGATGCCGACCGAGTAGCAAATTATCAATGAGATTTAAATTCATAAATAAGCCAAGATTTTGAAAAGTCCTACCTACACCCAGACGCGCTACATTTACAGGTCTTTTACCTATCAATTCCTTGTCCTCAAATGAAATCGAACCCTTCTCAGGTTTATACACACCGTTTATGCAATTAAAAATTGATGTTTTACCAGCACCATTGGGACCAATGATCGCAAAAAGTTCTCCTGGCTGAACACTGAAACTTACTTCTTCAAGAGCGGTCACTCCTCCAAAACGAAGTGTCACATCACTTACGTCGAGTATCGTCGATGAGCTCATCAAGCGCTCCATCTCTTTCTTCGACGGTAAGTTTTTACGTCTTTAAAAGAACGTCTACCTGCTTCTCCAACACCTAAATAAAACTCTTTTATATCATCATCCTGTAATAGCTCATCACTTGATCCATCACGAACAATTCTTCCATTTTCAAGCACGTATCCACGATTTGCTATTGAAAGTGCCATGGTCGCATTTTGTTCTACCAACAAAACACTTGTTCCTTGTTTATTTACTGTTTCAATAATGTCTCTGATTTGTTGAACAAGTAATGGTGCAAGTCCCAAAGATGGCTCATCTAACACTAATAATTTTGGCGAAGTCATCAGTGCTCTACCAATAGCTAGCATTTGTTGTTCTCCGCCTGAAAGATAACCTGCCGTCGAACGGGAACGAGAAGCCAAAACTGGAAAAAGACTTACAACACGATCATGTGCTTCTGAAATTTTCTGACGTGACGTCACTGTATAGGCGCCTGCTCGAAGGTTTTCTTCAACTGTTAGTTCTGCAAAAATTCTTCTACCTTCCATGACTTGCGACAAACCAGCGCGAACTAATTTCGACGGATCATCTCTATTTATTTTTTCGCCAAGAAAAGACACAGAACCTTTCGTTATTCGGCCTCTATGGAGTTCCAACAACCCAGTAATTGAACGTAATAAAGTTGTTTTCCCAGCACCATTTGCACCTAATAGAGCAACAATTTCACCCTGCGATACATTCATTGAAATACCACGAAGAACTAATATCACTTCGTTGTAAACGACTTCAAGGTTCTCTACTGAGAGTATCAGCGACCCCCTGTTATCTAAATTGAGTTCCATTGGGATCATGTTAACCAACTAAAAAGCTTAGGGCCCATGGGTTTAACCCATGGGCCCTAACTACATTGTCAATTCAATTAGAAATCGTAATCGGAAGCGTATTCGCTCTCGTATCCGATAACTACAGCTTCAACACCGTTTGGAACTTCCGGATTTACTCGGAAAATCGTATTTGCTGTTGCTGGCTGTCTTTCATCAACCTGACCATACTGATAGTCACCTGAAAGACCCTCATAGTCAACACTCATTTGAGTAGAAGCTTGAAGGATTCCTTCACGTGACAGATCACCGTTGGCCACAGCTTGTTCGAGTGCTCCTGCACTCGCCATAGCCATTACATATCCGGCCGCAAAATAGTAATCAGGTTCTTGATCTGGTGCGTAGGTAGCCATTCTTTCCATCATTGCAACAGCACCAGGCATACTTGTGTCTCCCCAAGTGCCTCCCTCGCCAATAATGACGAGGTTTTCTTGTAGATATGGGGCTAAAGCTGAAGCAGCAAAAACATTAATCCATACCGGGGATTGACCTATCCATGTGGGTGCGAAACCTGCACCTGCAGCAGCACCACCTATTCCGCCTACTGCAGAAGGAAGCGCTGTGAGCCACACCACTTCACATCCTGATCCTTGCAGTTGTCCAATCTGAGCGCTGAAATCAGCATCCCCAGAAACGTACCTTGCAGTTTCAGTAATTGTGATTCCTGCCTTTGGAGCAATCCATTCAAGTCCAGCCTGACCGGCCTCTCCATATGGATCATCCTGGATCAAACTGCAATAAACCTGATCTGTCGAACCTCCGCCTTCATTCAACCACCAGTCAATTCCATTGATGACTTGAACTTGATAAGGAGCTCCCCATGGGATCAAATTAGATTCACGAACCCAAGCTGAGTCAAGTGATGCAGGAACTGCCATTAAGCCATCTTCATTTAATGACTCAAGAAGCGCAGTTACAACAGGCGTTCCAAAAAGATTACCTACTATAGCTATGTCATCTTTCATGTCGTTGTATGCCTGAACAGCAACACTGGGGTTGTAAGTACTATCAGCTTCTACGAGTTCAACAGGATATTTACCAGCAATACCACCTTGCGAGTTAACCCATTCATAATAGGTTGCAACCCCTGCTTGTAATGGTTTACCGATAATAGCTGCTGGTCCACTGGAATCATTTATAATTCCTATTTTGATTGTTGTTCCATCAAAGCCAGCAGCAACTTCTGGGTCTCCTGCGCTACATGCTGGGTTGCTGTCTGCGTCCCATACGCATGCGCTCATCGCACCAGATTCTAGGTCTGCTTTCAAAGTAGTAAGCATTGATTTGATGTCGTCACTTACCATTGAATCGAAATCGTGGAACGGAGCGAGACCAACAGCACCACCGTAATTACCAGAAGGCATGCTTC